>Ga0154293_124_pt2 | contig 154615 bp, 123 predicted proteins | sample RifGroA1_FD_105587 | JGI IMG/M metagenome (GOLD analysis project Ga0154293, IMG submission 105587) | Bdellovibrionales bacterium GWA1_52_35
ACCGGTATCGCCACCACCGGTATCGCCACCACCGGTATCGCCACCACCGGTATCGCCACCACCGGTATCGCCACCGTTACCCGGTTTTGTACCACCGGCGTTTCCGTTACCAGAATCATTGCCCTGATTGCCCGGGCCGGTATTACCTACACCGTTGCCGTTATTGCCGCCGCTGTTGCCACCGTTATCGGGATTCGTGCCACCTGCGTTGCCATTGGTTGAATCATTGCCCTGATTGCCGGGTCCGGTATTACCCACGCCGTTGCCGTTATTGCCCGTACCGACATTGCCGCCGCCGGAATTTGAGTTATCAGAACCACCGCCGTTATTGCCACCAGTGTTCCCACCAGAGCTGCCACCGTTACCGGGATTCGTGCCCCCTGCGTTGCCATTGGTTGAATCATTGCCCTGATTGCCGGGTCCGGTATTACCTACGCCGTTGCCGCTGTTACCGGTGCCGATATTACTGCTGCCAGAATTTGAATTACTAGAACCACCGCCGTTATTGCCACCAGTGTTCCCACCAGAGCTGCCGCCGTTACTGGGATTGGTGCCCCCTGCGTTGCCGTTTGTAGAATCATTGCCCTGATTGCCGGGTCCGGTATTACCTACGCCGTTGCCGCTATTGCCCGTACCGACATTGCCGCCGCCAGAATTTGAATTACTAGAACCACCGCCGTTATTGCCACCAGTGTTCCCACCAGAGCTGCCGCCGTTACCGGGATTGGTGCCCCCTGCGTTGCCGTTTGTAGAATTATTGCCCTGATTGCCGGGTCCGGTATTACCTACACCGTTGCCGTTATTGCCGGAGCCGACGTTACCTCCGCCAGCCTTGGGACTACTGACAGCTAATGAAGAAGTTTTTTTTATGATCTTTGCTTGCCGGGGTGTCTTGGCTTTGCTTCGCGGTGCCGCGGCTGCTCCTTTCAATGCAGGAAGCATCGTGAGGGTGAAAACTAACGAGTAGCTCAAAATTTTATTCAAACTGAAGGTCATAGGAATCAAGCCTTTCGGGTAGAAAAAACAGCTAGCGGATTGATACAATAAATAACGCAGAGCGTCAAATTACAAAAGAAGTGTCAAGTTGATTGAGAATTGACTCGTAATTTTGTGCACTTAGATGCGGAGCCGCAATTGTGAAGAAGCGGCTCGTGGGCTCATAGGTCATGTCTGAAGCTATCGTCCCCAGACTGGAAGGGCAGTTTAAATTTCATACTATTTGTTGCTCAATTAAAATCAAATATTCTCAAGCTTCAAAGCCACTTGCCTCGGGCCATGGCCGAAAGGCTTGGCTACAGGTCTGTCATTGAGAAAAAGTCTGAACGTATAATTGTCCATATTAACTGGTTGGACTGCTCGATAAAACGGATTTGAATCTCTAAAATAGGGGTGACCGAATTCGATACCCGGTCCCAAATTAGCGGTCAGGAAAAACAAACTCGCGAAATCTTTAAAGACTTTTTTGATCTGGGAGGACGTTGCCGATCGCGTGTCCAGGTTCAGAATATTCTCACGCGTTACTGCATCTTCTTCATAGAAGTAAATCGCCTTCAGCGGCATGTGGATCGTGAAGGGGCGTTTCGTATTTTCGAAATGCATCGCGATCGCATCGCGGGTCGCGAGCGTCTGGCAGCCTCGCGCCCCATCATAGGATCCGAAAAACCCACCCACGATTGTCACTTCGTCCATTGCAAGCGGGAGATTGTGTTCGCCTCCTTCAGAAAACAATTCAAAATCAGGCTTGCGATCTTTCGTATACCATTCTTGGTAGCCGGTTTTGGACTGATCGCTGACGAGATAGACCACTGGACGACGCTGTGCCTTGAATTGCGCAACCACCTCGTCGACTCCTTTTGCAGCAGTCATCTCTTCATCGAACTCTGTCGTTGCATGGACGACGATCAGCGGGTGGGCTGAAAATTTAGTAGGGACCGCGTTCTTGCTTCCGGGCGTGAGCGGACTGCCTTGCGCGGCCTGGCAAATGAGTGCGATCAAAGGCAGGATGATTTTGAAATTTATAGACGTCATCCCGGGTTTATATAGAACTAGACCAAATTAGTCAAGAATCCCGTCAAAACGGCATTGTCTGCAGGAAAGCCCGGTAATCCGGGTTTCTGAGATGCCGTTTGAAAGCGGGGTCATTCTTGATCAGCGCCAGATAGCTCGAGCGCTCGGCATAAGCATTTTTCAACGCATTGATCATTCCGGGCACGTCATTCAGTCCGGAATACAGGGTCGCAAGGTCATAAGACGAGTAGTACTCGCGTCCTTTTTTCTGCTGGAGTTCTTTTAATATCTCGCGTGCACGCTTTGGCTGCTCAGCGCGCGCCAGCGCATATCCCAGTGCGGCCAGCGTCGCACTGGAATTTTCTGAAAGCGCGACAGCCCGGCTGAGGGATTTGATGCTTTCCTGAACGTAGCCGGCTTCGAAAGCAGACCGGCCGTACCAATAATGTGCGAGCATCATATTTGGCTCGATTGCAAGCACGCTCATGGCTTCGCTCATTGAACGGGCGTAATCTCCTGCCTGATAATGCACATTGGCGGAAGCACAGCGCAGGTTGAGCGACCCGGGATCCAGTTCGCTTGCCTGTGCAATCTGGTTGAGCGCTTCGGGAAAATTTCCACGTGAAGCCAGGAACTCCGCGTACCACTGGTGAGCAATCATGTTCTTGGGGTTGTTGACCAGAGCTTTCTGAAAGAGTTCGTTGGCTTTTTTCCAGTCATGATGAATGTAGGCGTACGCTTCGGCAATCGAGAGTTGAGCGTCGCTGTTCAAAGGATCGAGCGCCAGGGCTTTTTCTCCAACTTCAAAAATCTTGCGACCGGCTTCGATTGGTGCCAGTCCTCCGTAATAATATTGCAGGGAGTATACGTTGGTCAGTGCGGCGAAAGCAGCGGAGAATTTGGTGTCCAGCGCGACTGCTTGTTCCAATTCCGCCTGGGCTCGGCGCAGGGATTGTGGTGTCCGTTGCGCCATGAAATGCCGTCCACGCAAATAATGTTCGTAAGCTTCGCTTTTGGGGGTTGCTTCGGCACGAGGTTGAACGGCGCCGGCGAGGCCGGCTTGCTCATCCACCGGTGAGAGAGATTGGTCCAGATCGGTCACGAGTACTTTCTGAAACTGGAATAGTTTGTCGGAGTCACCTTCGAAAGCCTTGGACCAACGGGTTTCCTCAGACTTGCCATCCACCAGCTGGAGCGTGACGTAAATTTTGGAATTTACCTTGCGGAGGTTTCCTTTCACAAGAGCGGAAATTCCCAGGGCACGGACAATTTCGCTGATCGGTTGTTTTTCCCACTCCCGAACCGAGTTGCGGGCCAAGACCCGGTATTTTCCGAGTTGCACGAGGCTGGAGTTCACCTCTTCGGTGATCCCCTCAAGAAGATATTGATCTTCTGGCTTTAATCCGATCCCTTCAAAGGTGAGCACTGCCAGCCGAGAGGATTTCAAGGCGGTATTCTGTCGTATGCTTTTCAGCTTCCACATGCTGACGCCAGCAAGACCCAGCAGCAGCGCGGCCAGGGAAGCTGTAAGCCAGACTTTCAGACGCGGAATTTTCTTGCTCTCCGCATGCGAAAGCGCGCGGAGTTCCTTCAGATCCTGTCGGGAAGGTGTCACGGCGACGATATACAAAGCGATTTTATTCTTGATGTTTTTAAGGGCGACCGCGCCAATCGGAAAGGTCTTTTGCTCAAGGTGCTGCCCCACCTGGTAAAATACGGACCCGCTGAGGCAGAGAGTTCCGGGCCGGGCCATGCCCTGGAGACGAGAGGCGATATTAACACCATCTCCATAAACATCATCCCCGGAGAAAATCACGTCGGCAATATGAATGCCGATCCGGAGTTGAATGGCTTCCTGGTCCGGACACCGCGTATTCCGCTCCTGATGAAGCTTCAGAATTTCGATTCCACATTCAACCGCGCTCAGCGCACTTGGAAAAGTCAGCAGGAAGGCATCACCGATGGTTTTCACTTCGGTGCCGTTGTGTTTCTTAATGATCGGACGTGAAAGAACTCGATGTTCCTCCAAAAGCCGGAGAGCCAAATCCTCATCTGCGCTGCTGATGGCGCTGTAGCGAACAATATCGCTGAAGAAAACCGCGACCAGACGCCTTTGTCCTTGGGTGACTTGCACGGCTGCTTATCGGCATAACGGCTGAATTGTATTAAATTCGTTTAGGCCCGAAACAGGAACGCGTGCGAACTAATAAGGCGGCGCTTCCTTTGCAACGTAGTCAAAGACTGGAGGTTTCATTTTATGAGCGCTCAGAAAAGCTTGAAGGGGCGACCGACGGCTGCCCAGCAGACGGAGCAGATCTCGCGAAGAAAGTCGGGCCCTAAATCCGAGTACCGGGGTTCACAGCAGTTCGGCGGAGTGGGGCCCCAGCGGGATAAGGATTCCGTTCAGCTTTCGAGTCGGGCCAGGAAGGCGCTCGAGGCGCAGGGGGCTCGCAAAAAAAAGGCGGCCTAATCGTTCAGGAGTCTGCGCAAATAGGTCAAAATGTGCGTTCGTACGCAATTGGCGGCCGAGGGAGGGCTCTTGTCCGGAACCAAGCCGACCATGAATTCGCGTCCGCGATCACTGAGATTCACTTTTCCGTTTCCCCCAAGTGGAACTCCGCGTCCCCACGGGGTGCGGGTGACATAGATGTCATTGGGGCCGACATCGGTGATCAACCGGAGATCAACGATCCGTCCCTCCTCGGGTTTGCGGAAGAAGCTCTTCTTGCGAAGAGGTTGGATCACTGAAAGGTGAGTGTACTTTTGCGCAATGAAGCTTTCCGGCGATTTTCGGATCTTTTCGGCAACTTCAAAGGCTTCCGCGGGACTCATTTTGGGTCCGATCCAGACGCCATCGCCCCCCCGGCCGTCCACCGTTTTGAAGACGAAGTCCTTGTATTGACCCTTCGTGAAGAATTCATCCATTAATTTTGCATTCAAAGCCGTCGTGCCGTCCGGTTTGACCTCAGCCAACCGATAGGTCCGAAGATTCGTGACGGTGGGTTCTTCTTTGAGATAATGTCGGACCAGCTCATCGACGTAGGTGTAAAATTCCTTGTCCCCGATGAAATCGACTCCGGGAGAGTAGTTGGTTGCGACTGTTCCATCCATCATCGCGGTGACAAGCCCGGGAACCCCGGTCCGCCGGAACTCCGCAAGATCGAGCTGCCATTCCGCACCGGCAGCGCGGACTTTCTTCATGTCAATCATCCCGGTCTTCGGATCCGGTGTGAGCGCCGCTCGGAGTTTTCCTGTCCACTTGGGATCTTCGTCTTCCACTATTCCCTGTATCTCCGCCAGACGCAGAGTTTCCCGGGCCGCGGGGTGAGTGGCATCAATCCACTTATGCTCTGAATCCATGATGACAAACCCCACACGTTCTTCCTTCGGCAAGGCTCCGGTCTTTGAAGGTGTCGAAAGATAGACCGCGTCTGACTTGACCACGAGTTTGCGGCCGGTCATCGGGGTGACGGGAATGACCCCCAGATCATGAAAGTGTTTGGCAATTCTCGAGTCCTCGAAATCAGGATAAGGCGGACGCATTAAAAGAACGACCTGTCCCTCATTCACAGAACGGGCTCGCGCCCGAGCAACGATCGACTGGTAGTATTCATCAGGGTTATGAACCAGGGGGATCGCGTCCTTATATTCCGGCATGTTTTGGAGGAGACTGTCTTTGGCGATCCCGAGATCGCCGATCCCGCCGATATACCCGGGATTATCCTCGATGACGGCCCAACCGCCCTTGGGCGTTCGGATGATGTCGGGTCCGTAGGGAAACGAAATCGTTTCGGGTTTCAGTTTTCCTTTGAATTTTGATTCTCCGCTTCGGGAGATGATTCTTTCCACTGTGCTTTTCGGGATGACCTGAGTCCAGCTGGAGCCTCCGGCATAGTACTCCTGCAGGAACATCCGGAGTGCGGTGCCGCGCTGCTCAACGCCTCGGCGGAGTTCGTTGTATTCGCTCAGGGGCAGCAGTCGTGGAAAAGGATCCAAGGCATTGTCCCCTTTGAAGTCCTTGAAGGAGTTGGCGTCAAATTGCTTTTTTTGCTTCGCAGAGAGTCCGGAATATACCTTCAGTACCTCTTCGTAATGTGGCCGGGGCTTGCCCTGAGTGTCAAAGACTTCATCGTAATAAGGAGAATTTTCTGCTGCTCCGGAAAGCGAGCCGGCAAAGACCAATAAAGACGCGAGCAGCCATTTTTTGTAGAGGCGTAGTTTCACTTATGCTTGTCGGCTCCCAAGGAGAGATTCTTTAAAAAATCTTCCTGGATTCCCGAAAAGCCACGGTTTTTGCAGACTGCTCCAGCGGTGTTTAATATTCAAAAATTTATCGGAGATCTACCAAATGAAAAGATTGGCTCATGCGGTTTGGCGCGGTGGTTTAAAGGACGGGGCGGGAGAAATCACGACGAATAGTGGAGCGCTCTCTGCGACACCTTACAACTTCGGAATGCGTTTCGAAAACAGTCCAGGGACAAATCCGGAGGAACTGATCGGCGCTGCTCATGCCGCATGCTTTTCGATGGCTCTGAGCGGGCTGCTTCAGAAAAAATTCAATTTGCCTCCCCGGGAAATCAAGACACAGTCGACTGTCACGCTGGATCAGGCCGCCGGGGACTGGGCTGTGACTGCGGTACACCTGGAAGTAACTGCGATTGTTCCGGGCTGTGATGAAAAGGATTTCAACAGTGCTGCGGAGGCGGCCAAAGAAAATTGCCCCGTATCACGTCTCCTGAAGGCGCCGATTACGATGAAGGCTACTCTGGCAGAATCTTCACAGAGTTCAGGGAAAGTCGCATAAAAAAGGGAAGAGGATTTCTGCTCAGCTCTCCTCTTGCGCGCGTAATTCGAGATCGGCCTGCCTTAAGCGCAAGGCCAGGGTGCGTGCGAGATGCGAGAAAACCTGGCCGGAAAGTTCAGCGTGGGTACTGCTGAGTCCATCAAATTTTTCACGGGAGATACAGAAGAGCTCGGTATCGGAGCCCGCTTCCGCATCGGCCGATCTGAAGCCCTTGTCCAGAAAAGCCATATCTCCAAAAAAATCTCCGCGTCCAAAGGTTGCAAGATGATGGCGTCTCCGTCCTTTGAGCGGAAGTACAATCCTGACCGTGCCTTTTCTGATAAGAAAGATTTCGTCTCCGCGATCACCGGCCGAAAAGACCAGTTCGCCTTTCTTTAATTCGCGTTCATTCGCACAGGCTCTCAAGGCTTGATGAGCCGCAGCTGGCAGGCTCTGGAGAAAGTCGATTTCGGAAAGCTCCAGCGGTCGTTCCTCGTCAACCGGGAGCTCGCCGATAAGCAGCTTCTCTTCAGCCCATTCGACTGCGACATCCAGGTTATCGAAGACCTTGATGTTCCTCGAAGGAGTGACCAACCCCACTTGATCGAAATACTGCTGGAGGTCTTTTCCGCTCGGTAACAGCGTGGGAAGATTCGAGAATATCAGTGTGCCCTCGTGTTCCCCCAGCTGCGCTTCGATCTGCTCCAGCATGTGAGCAGCAGTGAAATCAACGGACTGAACCCGTTTCATGTCCAGGATGAGGTGCTTGCAGTGCGCGAGGTATGGCTCCAGCTCCGAAAAGAGCTGATCGGTGGTGCCAAAGAAGAGTGAACCCTGGAGTTCGAAAATGGCTGTCTGCCCACCATTTTTTTCCAGGATCGCGATTTCAGAAGGAAGGCGCCTTTTTTTTGAAAAATACTGATTACCAAATGTTTTGCGGCGAACCACGTTGCCGCGGATCTGGTCTCGCAGAAAAAGCAGAATCGCAAGTCCCAGGCCGACTCCCGCTGCAGCGATGAGATTAAATGTAATAGCCGTAGCCACTACTGCCGCCACCACGACAAAGTCGAAGACTGTGGATCGATTGCCGAGCAGTCGCACACTATTGCGATCAATCATCCGGAAGCCCACAACCAGAAGGATACCTGCTAACGCGGAAACCGGAACCCAGGCAACCAGAGAACCGAGAAGCAGGAAGGCGAGCAGGGAAAAAATTCCGCTGAAGACTCCCGAGGCGCGCCCCTTGCCACCGCTGCTCATATTCACAAGTGTCGCGCCCATCGTCCCGGCACCGGGCATTCCCCCCGCAAGCGCCGAGGTCAGATTTCCGAGTCCCTGCCCGATCAGCTCGCGGTTGGAGTTGTGACGGCTGCGAGTCAGGGCATCGAGAACCACGCAGGTTTTGAGCGTATCGATTGAAAGCAGGACTGAAAGCGTCAAACCGGCGTAGAGTACGAGTTTGAGCTGATCCCATTCAAAACGCGTGAAAACTGAAGCGAATGCTGAAAACCGGTTCAGCAGGAGTGTCATCCAATTCGGCCCCGAGAGTTCGGTGTTGGCCGCTATAGTTCCGGTGATCGGGCCGATCACAAGCGGGTTGTGTTCCAGAGTTGCAAGCTCCGGGTGGCCGATTGAAAATAGATAGTAAGCCAGTGCCCCGCCTGCCAATGCCACAATAGGAGCCGGAATAGAGCGCACGATTCTGGGAGCAACAATCATGAAGAGCATGGCGACGATCCCTACGCCAATTGCGGGGAGACTCCATGCTGCGGGTGTGAATAGTCCGGTACCCAGGCCGAGCTGCTTGGGAAGGCCCAGTAATTTTGGAAATTGTCCGAGGATAATGAGAACGCCGACTCCGCTCAGGTACCCGGCCACTACGGGGTAGGGGATGTATTTGATCAAACGGCCACCTTTGAAATATCCATACAGGAACTGCAAGGCCCCGGAGATCAGTGCAACCCAGGTCAGCAGAATAGGGATATCCTGCATTGCCAGATTGGCGCCTCCGGATCTGATCAACTCTGCAACCAGGGCACCCAGAACTGCAGCGGCTGGAGCACAAGGCGCGGTGATGAGGCGCGGGGCTCCTCCTAATACCGGAGCAACCAGGCCAAGGGCGATCGTGCCGAGAATTCCGGCTAGCGCACCTTCAGCTGAAATCGCCCCGCCCAGCGGGGCATAAACAACCAGACCAAAAGCGATTGCAGAGGGGAGGGCAACCAGCGCGGCTGACAGTCCGCCGAAAATTTCACCCGAATTGATTCCTGTCAGTGCCCATTTCTGGCGGAGTTCCGCTGTCGAGGATTTTTGCATAAGCGACTATTTTCCGAGATAAGTGCATGCAAGCGGCAGTGGCTTTGTTTCGACAATGCAGGCTGTGTCACTGCCAAAAGCTCCCGCCGCTTCGATCGCGTGAATGATTGCTTCAACGCTCTTGGGGGAAACCCCCATCGAAATCGCCTCGCGGGCGGGTGAGACCGCATGTTTCGATGCAGTCATTGTTGAATACTTTATTTTACTGATGGTGGCGCCCCCGGCTCCGGCTGAAATTGCAGCGTTCACGATGTCGCTTGATTTTCCCTCATTGCAGATCAGCGTCATATTCAACAAGTCGTGGAGGAATGATTTCTTCAGATAAACATCCGAGCGCTGCAGACTGACAGTCTTTTTCCGCCACTCCGTTCCGGTCTTCAGCTGGTCAATCGCGGTAATCACCTGCTCCATGCTTGCGCTGTAACGCTGCTTGCCTCGGAAAGTTTTGGGGTTGAGAACGCCGAACCCGACAGGTGATGCGCCGATGAATCCGTTGCCGGGTTGATCAAGGCGGCCGGCTTGAATCAAAGCGTTCATGATTTCATCGCGGTCCTGGGCATGAACAATGACATTCACAAGTTCCTTTTCTGCCGGAATAGTGACACGGATGAGGCCCAGCTTGTTTCGGAGGCCGGTGCCAAGGCCAAAACTGATCGCCGGAACATTGGTTCCTGCTTCGAGCGCATGTCTTGCGATCTCATTTCCCTGCCCGCGCTGAACGACACAGTTGATGCTGGCTAGCTCAGTCAGGATCAGTTCCGGCTGGGCGTCTCCGGAGAGTGTTACATTGGAATTGATGAAATCGACGCCTTCAGGATTCCGTAACTGGACTTCCTCAGCGTAAATAGATCCTCTCCCTGGCGCGGACAAATTCACCTCCCGAACCACCGTTTTCAGGACCTGCTCCGCTTGGCTCCAGGGCAGATAGAATTCGAGGACTTCCGCAGGATCTTCATCCAGACCGGTAATCGTGGGAAGAAAGGAGAAGGTGGACTGTTCCCGAAGGACAACGGCTCGCCGGGAATGAGCGTGCACATGTTCGATGTTCTGCTTTCTAAGCGAGGCGATCGCGAGTGGGGCCAAGCTTTTGTAAACTTCGCAGGTGACTTTTGCGATTCTGATCGTTGTGTTCATATTCATCAGTTCCCGTCTCATGCTATTTCGGCGGCAGCTTCCTGCAACGCCGATTTCTGTTTACGATTGACCCAAAGGCTGACCAGTAAAACCGAGAGAATAGGATAAACGGAAGCCATGGCGAGAATGCCGAAGCCTTCCACCACTCCGACCTGCCCACCGATTCCAAGACCCATGGCCAGGACCAGGGGAACAGTGATCGGGCCCGTTGTCACTCCGGCGCTGTCCCAACCGATATTGACGAATTCCTCCGTACAGGTTTTAGTGATGAACATCAGCAAAACATAGGGCGGAGCCAGAAGCCAGATCAGCGGAATACCCCAGATTATTTTTGCAACTCCCAAACCTATTCCCAGTCCGACTCCAATCGCCACAGCCTGCATCAGCAGCGATTTTTTGAAAGTCCCGACTGTCAGTTCTTCCACTGTGAGACCCAGTGCATTGAGGGCTGGCTCAGCGAGCGTGGCGCCATAGCCCATGATAAATGCAAAGATCAGAACCACTAAAATGCCGAGCATGCCGCCGGTGGCACCAAAAAGGGGACCTTTTTTCGGAACGTAGCTGTATTGACGAGAGGCTTGGTCAAAGCCCGCCGGGTTGTAAGTCAAGGCGGTGTATCGGTTGTCGCCGCTGAGATAAAAAAACTGTTCTCTAACACCTTGGTCGGAGATTGCCGTCTGCACTACGGCTGGATCGAAGTTGCGCACAACAGTTTTCTGGTCTGCCAGTTCAATTGATTTGAACGCTGCGGGAAGTTTTTCACCGACCTGACCACCAAGTTTGGAAAGCCCCAGTTCAATTCCAACGCTGAAAATACCCATGCCAATCACGGCGAAAGCGATTCCGAGCAGAAGCTCGTCTTTTCTGGGAATCCGTTCCCGCAGAATCAGCCAGAGGACCAGAAAGAAAAACACGCATAAAGGGACAATGGCCTGTACTGCCGCCACGGAGTTCCGGACCGTCAGTTCCCAGGCATCCACGCCCTTGGCGCCAGAAGCGAGATAGCGGTCGGTCTCTTTACTGATAGCTTCGGCATTGCCGAATATCGCGAGTTTCTGCTCATCCGTTGCCTTGAAGAGTGCCCAGTTACTGAATGCAGCCTCTGCTTTTTCGCCGAAAACGGCTTTTTTCAACTGATTATCCTGGGCGAGTTGCCTGATGGAACTCAGCATCAGGGCCGGGTCGCCGTTGAAATAGGTGAGCTGGCCATTTTTACTCGCATTTTGCAGAACGTAGCCCGTCATGTTTTCTGGACTGCTGAATAAGTAGACTGTTGCAGCCCGGTTCTGGCTGCTGAGGAAATCCGCTTCGGCCATCGGTTTTGGAACACTGAATAAGAAGAAGGCGCCCAGGATCATGACAGTAAGTATCGGAAATGCAGAGGCGAGGGTGACGACCCCAAATCCGCCTGATCCGGAATCTCCGCCCTTGTTAACTATTCGGCTGATGCCGATACCCAGCGCAAGGACGAGAGGTACTGTGACCGGCCCGGTGGTCACTCCACCGCAATCCCAGGCAAGCCCGGTCAGGTAGATGAGGTTTGGATCCAGTGCGGCCAGCGCCGATATTGCGAGCAGACCTGGGATCATGATGTACAGAAAAGGTTTAAGGGACCAGCCATAGAGAAAGCGCAACATCCCGAAGACCACTGCGATTCCGACACCAATGCCGACGGAGTAAACAAGGTAGTTGGAATATTTATTGAGGAGCAGAAAAAGCAGAGGCGCGTCCCAGGCTTTAACCGATGAGCCCGCGACCTGAAGAATTCCTACAGCGGGTTCTGCAAAGGTCGCCCCCATTCCGAGAATGAACGAAAATGTCAGGATAACCGGAAGTTTCGACTTCTGAGGAAGCTTGACCCCAATGATTTCACCGAGTGGCATCAGCCCGAGAACCAGTCCTTCCATGAAGAACGTAAGTCCGGCGACAACTAGAATAATGCCAACCGATATGATGGACGCCTCGGAAATCGGTATGCCCAGGATCAGCGTCTGAAAAACTATCAAGTAGAGTACTATCAGCCAGACGGATTTGATCTGCTCCAGGATCCGCTTTTTCACATAAGGCTTGATCATATCCAGGTTCTGCTTGAACGTCAGGTGGACTTTGGAGGACGCTTTTGAATCACTCACTCGAGGCTCCTTGCGAATAGAAGGTGGAAGCCAAATTGTAGTCGAGGTTACCGCAGTATCCAAGGACTACGGCGCGGCGACCTGAGGGAAGTAACTTTGGTTTATGACGCTTCTCAGCGCAAGCTTGGGGGCCAGTTTCAGCAGCTACTGCAGCCGCAGCCACCAGAAAAATCTTTACTTCGCGCGGCCTGAATGGTTTCAGTACCTTCCTTGCCGATGAAAAAAGCAATCAACAGGGCGGCGACACTGTCAGCCCACCAGAAGTTCGGGAAAACCAGAAACACCAGGCTGCCGGTGAAAAGAATGCCCGAAAGCTTGATGCATGCAAGAGAGCAAGCGGCGTCTTTTATGACCGTGGCACTGTTCAGCGCTTTGCCGACTATCAGTTTCGCGCGCCAGAGATAAAACATGAAGCTCAAACTGATCGTGGAAACAATCAGGCCTGGAAGCGTCGTTTCGGGATGACGCCCTTGGAGGAGTTGAATCACTGATCCAAGTGCCGTGGATACGGCGAGAACTAAAAAGAGAATGCCAATCAGCAGTGTAGCGCGGCGTTCACGTTCAATGGGGGGCATGGTACTGGATAGGGCCTCAGCGCGGAACCGCCAGAGCACGACTGTTGCCGAACTCACTTCTATCAAACTATCGAAGCCAAAACCCAAGAGGGAAACGGAACCATCTTCAATTCCAAAAACAATCGAAACGAGTCCTTCGATCAGATTGTAACCGATGGTGAACCAGGAAAGATAGATCGCGCGCTGGGTAAGGGTCATTGTTTAATCCTTGCTCGGGCGCCACATGAAGGGCAAACCCGGCAGGATTATAAACTCATATGGATTCAAACAACAAGCGGATCCATTCTGGTCAGGTACCCATTCCGCCGTCCGGAGCCGGCAAAATCGTTGTCGTTGGAGCTGGTGTCGAAGTCGGAGCTGGTGTCGAAGTCGGAGCTGGTGTCGAAGTCGGAGCTGGTGTCGAAGTCGGAGCTGGTGTCGAAGTCGGAGCTGGTGTCGGCTTGGGCTTCGTTGGCTTCACTTTAGGAATAGCAGGAGCTTTCTTGTGCTTGCGCTGGCTGCTTACCCAATCTCCAAAATTCCGATAACCGGGAATGGGAGCACTCTTCCAGGTCTTGGCTTGCGGTGAGACGATGCCGCCGAAATTGCCCGGGGGTTTGGGAGCCGTGGCGAAATTCCTGTTTCCAAACGTTTTGTGCCGGGGAGCGGCTAGCAGATGCGAGGACACAAGCATTGTCGTAAATGCGAGGACAAGTCCCAGTTTAAGATGATTCATTTTCATGTGCGATCCTCCTTGATCAGGGTTTAGAGACAATGGACGAGAGATAAAGGTGTAGTTTTTCCAGCTAGATTTTTGAATTGAGCGGAGCCACAGCTGTCATGAGTGAATTTCAACGACTCTGTTCCGTTTTTACTACCGCTGAATCGCGTAATCACGGTCCCTGAAACGGGATGGCAGCAGCCCGAAACATAAGTCACTCCTTCGAAGACGGAAGTTCCTGTCGAGAGATCAAAATTATTCTGGGTGATCAGAGTCCCGTCAAGCACCAGGCCGCCTGAAACCCGCTTGGCACGAAGTGGCTGGCTTTCCGGCGTGCTGGTCGTATGATCCCAAACCGTGAGAACCCGCCCTTCATTGCCTTTGCCGCGAAATTGCTTGGTGGCAGTCAGATGAACCCCGAGAATGTCGATGGCCTGGTCTGTATCAGTCTCGAAGGTGATCCGGGTTCCGCCGGAAACAGGCTGTGCATAGCCGCTCTTTTCAGTTGTTTCGATTTTTGTGACATGAACACTGTTGCCGATTGACCTCACGGTATCGGGACCAAATGTCCGGGTCAGGGTCGCGCCCGGCAGCTCTGATGGAAAAGTGCCGCAACTCACATTGGCACTCGACGTTAGAAGTACAGAGCCCTTCCAAACCGCAGAATTATTGCCAAAGTTGCAGGAATTGTAATTTAAAGTCATCATTTTGCCGGAGGCGTCCACCGAACAGTCAATTCCATTTGAGCCGGTCGCTGGTGTGGGACAGGAAAAGCCGGCGACGGCTTCTTTGATCAGGGCAAAATTCAACTTTCTGGCCTGCGTACCGTCCGGCCGGGTATTCATCATTCCGGACACGAGAGCCGTGGCTATCTCGCTGGAGCTTTCGTTTTCCGGCTCTATTCTGCTGCAGGACAAACATACGATACTGAAAATAAGAATCGATATTCCCAATTCAAAAGACGAGACATATTTCATTCTTTGATCTCCTGGTTGCTGTTATTTCCCAGCTCGATACTCAGTCCGGCAATGGTTCGGACTTCCTTGGAAGTGAAGAGAGGGTCAATCTTGTCATTGCTGGCAAAATGCTGTGAAAACGAAAAAGAAACGTGGCGGTTCAACTCGTAACCCAGATATCCACTGAAACCGCTGAAGACAGCGTCGGGCTCTGCTTGCGGCCATCCCATGCTGCTCATGAATGAAAAACTGAATCTGTCCCAAAGGGTGTAACTCGCCGAAAGCTCCAGGCCGTACGCACTGCTGGACAGGCCGGATTTCCCTGCGGTAAAGGCGAATCCCAGGCTGAGTTGGCTTGCCGGTGCAAGATCACCGGATAGTTTCAGCTCCTGAAGGCTGCCGCCGAAGTCCTGATAGCGCTCGTCGTGCACCTCCAGTGAACCCAGATCAAAAGCCGCTCCCAAGTGAAACCAGGGGGTTCCGTACATGAATTCGAGAGTCACGTCTGTCTGGCTTGAAAACGCCTGCCAATTCAAAAACTGCTCGGTAGCACGAGGAATAAGTGAAAGTTGCATGTTCTCCTTTCTGATCGCAAAAGCGCCACTCAGTGAATTCATCCAAAGCCGGTCCAAATCCGCGAATTCGCCCCAATGAGAGAGTCCGTTGATTCCCGCGAAGAGTCCGGAATCAAAAGCGCTTGAGAGTCCCGCTGAAACAGACGCGAAACTCGCGGGAGAACTTTGTGTTCCCAGTGTTCTGCGGCCTCCCCCCACGGAAGCTTCCGCCGTCCAGACCCAGTCCGGCGCCATTGCTTCGGCGTTGGACAACGTTGATCCCATCACCAGGAACATCGTTTGAAATACGGTTTTGGATTTCCGGTGAATGGTCCGCATGCAGATGGATGAGCAAGATGTGCGCCGAACACAATTATTATGAAAAATCCGCTGAACTGTACTGTATTCCGTACATCTTCAGGAATCGACCTGTACTGAACCCGCTACATCCCGGCTCTTTCAGATTGCGGCAGCGAATGTGACCGCGCCGGTGACAAAATCGCGTGGCACGCTCGTTGCTTTGATCAGTGTCACGACAAGGAGGTCGCATGAATAGAAGATTACAACTGGTTCAAAGAGTGAGTACCAACCGCTGCTACTGCAGTATCTGTCATAAATCGTTCCGGGCAAAAAGTCGCTTTGAACGGTTCTGCAAAGCCTGTCGATCCTATGAGGAAGAGCTTTTGCGGTTCGCGGATTGGTTGTCCTGATGATGAACGGGGCACGCATGAATATCCGGCTTGGAAGGATTTTCATCGCGCTGGTTCTTTGCATCACTCTCTTCGGGGGGATGTGGCTGAGTCGAAGAACCGATAACGTAAACAAGCATGAAGTCACTCAGGAACCGGGCTCAAAGCAGGTTCAAACTGAACTCAGGGACGGGAATATTGTCCCGAAAAATACAAGACCGGAGCTTACTCCACCACACCAGCAGACCACGCTGAACCACGCCGCTGAGCCGGGATGCCATTTGATCCACTTCAAACATCAGCATCCCGGCAAAAAGTCCCGGGCGTCCTGTAATCAGCATGGAAATCAGCTGGCGCTTCCCGCTGATCTGGCGTTGAAAGCCTCAAGCGCGGAGATCATGTGCGTTCGGATTGATGATCAAGCCGTTGCGTACCGGAAGAACGGAGCGGAACTTTCGTTCAATTCCGCGACCGATGCGATCGTAAATCCCGATTCGGTCATCACCGTGCTTTATTGCATCGGAACATCCAAGTGTCCAAATGGGGCATGTCTCGCAACCGGCGGTCTGAAGGATCCGTTTCTTTCAGCCATAGGCGCAGAGGTACAGGCACGAGGAAAGCCGACTTCCCTGGGCATAGAGGCGAAGTGGGATCCCTCCGATCCTGAACTGGATATAGACGTGTCCGCGAATCTTCCCCGGGAGCTGCTTTCCGATAAACCCGTCCCCGTGAATTCAAAACCAGGTGTTTTCAAAAACTGGATCGCGTTTTCGCTCGAGAAAGCCTGTACCGGATCCGTAGCCTCGGCCCGGTAACTGACAATCACCTGCATGCAACAGAGAGGAATATGTATGAAATTCAAATTACGCGAATTCGTCCGAATTTTTGCGGCGCTCTGCCCGGCCCTGTTTCTGAATGGCTGTACAAAGCAGACGGATCAATCCTTTCGTTTCCTGCAGGTGGTGGATGCTTACCAGGGCGCAATCGAGGTGAATAACAAAGTCGACCTGCTCTGGGTGGTCGACAACTCTGCAAGCATGGATGTTTCGCAGGATCGGCTGCGCCGCGGCTTCCAGACCTTTGCCGACAAATACCTGAAACCCAGCTGGGATATTCGGATGGCCGTGATCACGACCGATACCTACATGGCTGATCGTGCTTTCAGTGCATACCTGCAGACAGTGATTCCCGGAACCGACAACTGGGTTTCCCCCTACATCAGCTCCCGCCTCGAGACAGTCGGTAATCCCTCATGGAATCCCAATCTCTTGAATCTCAAGACCGGCGCTTTCACGAAAGGGATCACCTGGGGCGATCAGGTCCATGCCTGGGGTGGGAATTACGCCAAGCTGCTACCGGGTATCCACGATGGACCGATTGCCACCCTTTGTTCTGAGGCACACTCCTATTTCTTTCTGGGCGCAAGCCAATGCTTCATTCGTGATGACCAGACCCGGTACTCCGGCCCCTCGCATTGTCTCAATCCCGCACAGGGCGAAACAGCAATCACTCAATGCGTGAATACGGTTCAAAACGACACGGTTCATTCCGGTCGCGCCATTCTGTCGACTCAGCCACCCGCGGGTGTGCCTGCGGACGCGGCTTGGATCTCCCAAATTTCAAGGGACTTCATGATCAACTCCAGCACGGGATCCTCCGGGTCGGGTTCGGAGCGGGGCTTCGCTTCAGTTCTGCAGCTTTTGCGGGACAATGAGCCCAGCTCGACCGCCCTTTTTAGAAAAGGATCCGCGCGGGTCATCGTGTTTCTGTCCGACGAAGACGACCAGACTCTGATCATTCCCTCTACCCCCTCATCAGGGTTTGGTCCTTTTTCATTCTACTTGAGCAATTGCAGTTCCAAAAATGTGGACGGCTACAGTTATACGTTGAGTTCCTGCCCGGATCCAACCCGTCTGGTCCCGGTTTCCTCAGTCAAAGCCGCATTGGATCAGTTCTTTCTCGGCTTGGATGGAAACCAGGATAATAATCCCAATTACCTGATCGTACCGATCGTTGCGCTGAGTGGCGCATCCATCCAGAAACTTCAGCAGGAGCGCAAGAGCGATGATCTCGCCGTAGGAACCGTGAATACCGCCGTGGATCGCGGCGACCGTTATCTTGCCCTCGCTGAGCTGGTCGGTGAAGGATCCTTTGCCGGGGATATCGGAAACGAAGATTATTCCACGGTCCTCGACAAGATCGGAAGAGCCATGGTTCAGCAGAAAAGCCAGTTTACTTTGTCTCAGGCTCCCGACTCACTCCAGGACCTGCAACTCACGATTGCACGGAGTGACGGCAGTCTCGAAAGTGTGCCTGTTGGATCGTATTCCGTCGCGGATGCGATTTTGACCATAACGGATTTGGACCTCGTGCTTTCACTCGCGTCGAATGATCGCATTCTGATCAGCTATATCCCCAGAACAATCAATTGAACGGTAACAATGAAAGGAAAACAGTATGAGTGAATTTTTTATGTTTGTGAGAGGCAGTTTCTGGCACGCGGCTCCGATTATGGTCGGCGGCGGATTTGCCGTTGCAATCATCATTGAGCGCGTGAGGACACTTTTCAAAGTCTATCCCATGCAGGACATCGATGGCTTCTTCGACCGGATCACCGGGATGGTGATTTCCGGAAAAGTAAGTGAGGCGATTGGACTTTGTGATCAATATCGCGGGAAACCGTCAGCCGATGTCACCAAGCAGGCCTTGCTGAGGGCGCATCAGCCGGAAGATCTGGTTGAGAGCGGGATCGGCCTGGTGGTCGGCAAGCTGACCCAGGCAATCCAGCGTCGGACTTCGTTTCTCGCCACCATCGCGAATGTATCCACTTTGCTGGGTCTTTTCGGAACCATCGCCGGCTTGATTTATTCGTTTGAGGCGATCGGTCAGGCAGATCCTCAGCAGAAGTCGACCCTTCTGGCGGTGGGAATTTCACAGGCTATGAACGCGACGATGCTGGGCCTGGCTGTAGCCATCCCTTGCATGATCGCCTTCAGTTTGCTGGTGAACCGCAGTAACCGACTTGTCGCCGAGGTGGACAGCTCCGCAATGCGGGCGATGGATGTGCTCCGGCAGCGCTATTATACGGTGGAACTCGAAGCCCAGAACAGTGCCAGTATTTACTCCGAGCCGACTGCTCCCGCGCGTGAAAAGCGCAAGCCCAAGAGCAAGGCATTGGAAGAAGCTGTGGTACGTCTATGAGCGTCTCGGAATTCCAGGCCCGTCTGAAGGCAAGTTCGGCAAACGGTTTTGATTCACAGGATTTTGATCTGAACCTTGCGCCCATCATCGACTGCTTCACGGTTCTGATCGCGTTCGTCATGATCTCAACCGCCTTTGCATCAATCGGGATTCTTGACGCCGGAATTGCTGCCGGTGGCGACAAGGCCATCTCAGCTGCCATTCCGCCAGTCAGGATTTCGGTCGAGGTCCTGGCCGATCATCGCTTCAATCTCAAGATTTCGGGCAAGGAGAATCGCGAAATAACAATTCCGGCCCGGGGTGATTCCTGGGATCACGGGGTTCTGAAAATAAGACTCGATGAGATCAAGAACAGGTTTCCATCCGTCAACGGTGCTGTCATCACTGCGGTGAACAGTGTCAAGTACGACTCGGTGATTCGCACCATGGAACAGATCAGGACAACGTTTCCGGCAGTGATGTTGGGGGGCTTGTGAAAAAGTCGTTTCTAAAATCCAAGGGACCAAGCGACCAGATGAGCATCCAGATCACCTCCATGGCCGATATTTTCATGATCCTGCTGGTTTTCCTGCTCAAAAGCTATGGCTCCGGCTTGATAGAAATTTCAACCTCCAAAGATCTCACCATGCCGCAAGCCGTTGCCGAGAGTGGCTCCGTTGATGCCTTGAAGGTGGAGATTTCCGAAAAGGTGGTCCTGTTGGAGGGCAAGCCGGTGGCTGAGGTCAGGAATTTTGAATTCGACGGGAAATCGCTCGCGGGAGCCTTTGCCGGAGAGAGAAAACGCCAGCAGGCGCTCGCTAAAACTGATTCCGGGGTGAAGGCGGACGCGAGAGTCATCATGATCGCTGATCGGAATATTCCCTATTCAACAATCAAATCCGTTCTGGCTTCAGCGGCGTCCAATGGCTACACGGATTTCAAACTCGCAGTTGTGCAGACAAATTAAGGAGAAATGTGCTGAAATCTTACATTCGATTTTCGAGATATACGCTGGTTGCCCTGTATGTGTTTGTCTGTCTTTTTGTCGGCCAGTGGGTCTCGGCGGCGCCGAAAAAGCTGGAAGTTTCCGAAACCCGGGAAAGAACCGTTGATTCGGCCGCGCTCTCTTCCCAAGTTGAGTCCATCCGGCGTCTGCGGCAACTTGTCCAGAAAAACCGGGGAAAAGCTGAAGAGCCGCTGCTGCTGGAGCGTCTGGGCGAGGCTGAGCAGGATGCGGCGGCGATAGAGTTCCGGATCATTCATGGTCCGCAGGCCCGAAAGCAGGGGAGTGTCGATCTTACCTCTTACCGGACCTATCTGCGAAGCTCGATTTCCACCCTTCGAGACCTCATCAGCCGGTTCCCGAGCTCCAAGGAAATCGCGCGGTATCATCTGATGCTGGCCAAAGCCTACGAAAATATCGGTAAGAGGACCAAATCAGAAAAGGAGTATCAGCTCCTCGTCACTCATTACCCACGCTCCCCGGAAGTGTCCGCTGCGCTGCTGTCCATTGCTGACATGGCCATTGCTGCACGGGATTATGCCCGCGCAATCCGGTATTTGGTGGAAATCGAAAAACGTGACGATGATCCCCGGTATCCGTTTGCCTTACATCGCCTCGCCTGGGCCTGGTACAATCTGAAGCAACCGGGCAAAGCTCTCGCCTATCTCGAAAAAACCGCCGACGCCTCGCGTGATGCACTCCGTGAACTTGCTTTGCTGGATGTGCCGCTTTTTTATCTTGAGGGAAGAGAACAGAAGCTGCCGCAGTATGCGAGCGATCTGGCCCCTTCCTACTTCAGGAGTCTGGACCAGGGTCCGGTGCTGGGTAAAATGCTGATTCACTATTCCAAGCTTCTTCGGGCCCATTCCCATGCGGTCGACCTGATTGCCTTCAAGAATGCCCTGGTCGAATCTGCGCCCGAGCGACCCGAGACTTTTGAAGTGGTTACAATCGTATTTGAATACCAGTTGAATCAAAGACGTTTTGAGCAGCTCGCGGCTTCGGCGAACGAAATAGCGGCATTGCAGAAGCAGGTCAAAAACCGGGAAGCCCTGGAAAGGGCTCAAAAGCTTCTACTGGACAGCGCGGCGGAAGTTCAAAAGCTGATTTCAAAAAACAGGAACGTCGATGGCGTGGAAAAACTCAATCAAAGTTTGGCCGATATTTACGGCGCCTTCACGCGCCTGGTGGGAGAAAGTGATCCGCGGCTGGCCAAAGTCCATTACAACCTGGCGGAAAGTCTTTTTTCGACCCGGCAATGGGACCTGGCTACCTCCCATTACCTCTGGTTGGTGAAGAATTCCGGGAGCGATGCGAGTATCAAGGACGAAGCGGCTCAAAAAGCAATTGCGAGCCGTTATGAGGGGCTGCGTGCCCGAGGTTTGCTGCCTAAGGATTTGAAAGCAAGAGCTTTGTCTTCATCTCCATCCGGTACCTCCGCAAAAATGGATGATTACGCCACCGAATGGGTCGACTGGGTCGATGCTCGTCAGAAACAAGACATAACGGCCAAAAACGAAGCTTTTTACTTTGAGGCGAGCCGGATGATTTATGCCAGTGGCGAGGTTTCCCGGGCTGTGGACAAGCTGAGCGATTTTGCGCTCAAGAACCGAAGTTCAAAATATTCACAACCTTCGGCCGCGCTGGTCCTGGACACTTACGTCGCCAGTTCCGACTGGCGGGAGTTGCAGAAGCTGATCTCAAAGTACCTGGAAGTATCCGAATGGAGGGGGTCGCCGCTGCATCAGCGCCTGACCCGGCTGGATTCAGAGGTCGCATATAAGAAGCTCGAAGCCACTTATGCGGCGGGCGATTATTCCGAGGCTTTGGTGCTATCTGAAAATTATCTGAAATCGAATCCCGAAACGGGAAATAACAAAGTCAATTCAAATGGAGTTTTGATCCTGGCGGGAAATGCGGCACTGGCCCTCAAAGACCAGGCAAAAGCCAGGAAGTTTCTGTCTCGTCTGATTGCCGTTTCACCTCACACGGAAGCCGGCGCAGCCGCTTTACTCACCCGGGGAGGGATTCAAGAGGCCGCGTTTGAATTTGAGAATGCCGCTAAAGATTACCAGGAGTGGTTTATGCTTCCTGATCGGCTCAAACCAGCTGCTGGTAAAACTAAAAGTGCACTGCGGGGCCGGATACTGACTTTGTGGTGGGTTTCAAATAATCCGGGCAGGTTGCAGCAGGCCTTGCAGAATCCGCAGATCTGCACTTCCGAAGCTGCAATCACCTGTGATCGGTTCCGTGCTCTGGGGCTACTCCTGGGCTCTGATCGCGGGAAAGAAGGAACGCTCCGGGCCTTCTACCGCAGCCGCAAAGCACCGATGGAAAATCGCCCGATCTGGGCGGCCCTGGCGCTCGAAGGCGCGCGGACGCTGGTATTCCGGGATCGGAATGTCGCGCTTCATCACCTGATGGCCAACTGGAAATCCGTTGATCCGCTGTTTCAAACCTATCTGGTTTCATCACTCAGCAGGTCGATCCCCGAGACCTTCCGGTTGAACCGCAGGGCAATTCCTGATGTGGCGCCTCTCATGCTTTCCGAAAGCTATATGGGCTACCGGATGGAAATTCTCCGGGAGTTCGAGAATATCGCGGCGAAAGTGTCGCTTCTTCCCTGGGCCCGGGTGCGCGCTGCGGTTCTCAACGAAGTGGCATCGGCCTATCTGGATGTATCTTCCGGTCTGAAACACAGAGCCGCCAAAAAGAATATTCAGCTTGATACCGTGAAACTGGTGATGCCATTCGAAGACAAGGGGCAGAAGCTCAGGACCAATGCATTCAAGATAGCATCGGATGCCGCCGTGGAAGAGGAGCAATTCGATACGATTCTCGCTCCCTTCATGCAATCGAACCCCGGTCAGGCCAAGGAATTGAAGCATGATCGCGTGCGGCGTCCGCGCGCTCTTGACCAGTTCGCGCTTGAGATTCTTGATCCGGAAAACAACTGGAGACGGGCTTTGCAGGCGCAGGTCTGTTCCACGCCGGGCAGGTGTGCAATCGCGAAATTCGGTGCCGCAATCCGGGCCGGCGACTGGGCGCAGGTAGCCTACCTGGTTCATGAGTCCCACGACAAGAGGCTCCTGGGCGAAGCTCAGCTTGGTTTGGTGCGGTGTGCAGCTTTCTCGGCAATGGGTGCGCAAGCGGAAGGACTTAAGGAATTGGCAGCAGTTTCAAATCAACTGAATGGAGAATTTCGAAAGAAAAGTTCGGTTTATCTGCTGGTCCATTATTTCCGGTCACTTTCCAAACAAATGACCCGCGAAATGCTGGAGCGCCTGCGGCGTTCCGGAGGCGGCTCTCCCACCAATGAGTCTGAAGGAACAATAGACGTGGCCTCTGCCGCGGAAAAATGGATCGGAGGCTGATCGTGGGTAAATGGAAAGCGATTGTGATGTGGTTATTTTGCACCCTGTCCATCATGACGGCGACCTTTGTATCGGCATCTCTCGCGGGAGAAAAACGAATGAAAGAGATTGATTTTGAGGAAGAGCTCGTGGAGGGGATGAACAAGCGGAATCTGGATTCGCTCAGTTATCTCGGAGAAAAAGAGGATGACCGAAAAAAGAAGCATCTTTACCGGAAGCGCTCCGGATTCAGGGGCGAAACGAAAGAGTTGTTGCGCGAAATGAGGTATCAATAATGGAAAAGCCGTTGGTAGTGACGATCAAGCATGGTGACGAATCCCGAACGCGGATCTGGCGTGATGAAAAGCCGATGGCGATCGGGCACCCTTTTCGCTGGGTTCTGGAGCGTGATGGTGAAGGGGTGCGGATCCGGGATCTCGCAAACGGAAAGGGCAAAGGCAAAGAACCGTTCGGCAGCATCTCTTACATCGAACCGGAAGTGCTCCGAAGCGGCATGGCGGTCCTTTTACCCAATTCGACGGCTGCGGTTCGTTTCCGACCGGCGGCATTACTGAGCCCTGCCTTCGAATCCAGGCCAAATCCGAACGGCAATATCCAGGTCTATTGCTGCATGGGAACATGGAGTCTGGGTTCGCAGCGGATAGGAGATCGTTACGTCGGCAAGGTTCATGAGCAGCAGGCTTTTGAAATCCGGAAGGGAGCCGGTGGTTATACCCTGATGCCGGCGGTCGAAGGGATGATGATCGAGACCTCTTCAGGAAAGACGGAACTCGAGGCGGGGCAGATACGGTTTTTCAGCATGGAGGAACTTGCGCAGCTCATCGTGAGATTCGGGCTGATGAGTTGGATTTTCAGCTCCTTCGAAAACGTGGCTCTTCCCGTTCTGACCGCGCAGTCCGCGGATCAGCAGTCGCTTTCATTCAGGAAAGCCATGGCGCTTTCGCTGGCGGGACTGACTCTCTTCGGTATAGCTGCGATTTTCTGGCCTGCTCCGAAAATCACAGACCAACCGCTCCTGCCACAACTTGTTACCCTGCAGGTGCCGCAGGAAATCCGGAAAGCAACGGCGGCGCCCAGTGTCCGGGCTGCCGCAAAGAGTTCCTCAAAACCATCTCAACAGGTGCAAACGACGACGGTTCAGGCTTTCCGGGCGCAAGCCCTGAACACCGCAATGAATGGACTGATGAAAGGAGGGATGACCAAGCTTCTTCAGAATTCAGAGTTCATGATGGGATCAGACCAGTCTCCCGCCTCAAGAGCCATACTGAACACGAAATCCAGGGAATTGCATTCGAGTTCCCCGGTTACAGGCCCAATCGGCGCCAAATCAATTTCGGTTGGGGCAATCGGAGGCGGTGAACTCGGAAAGAATGGAGCCACTGGGGGCGTAGGCTACGGAACGGGGGATCATGCGACGGTAGGTGGGCAGGGAAAATCTTTCGTCAGTCTGGACACGCGTGCCTCGGATGTGGATGAGGGCCTTTCAAAAGAGGAAGTCGGAGCGGTAATTCACCGGCACCTGAACGAAATCCGTTACTGCTACGAATCAGCAATGGTTCACAGTCCTTCTGTTGAAGGAAAGCTTCTTGTCGGGTTCAGTATTGCCGGGAACGGGAGCGTACGCTCCGCCGACGTGAAGAGCTCCAGTCTTTCTGATTCCGGCTTGGGGGATTGCGTGCTTCGGCATCTGAGCTCCTGGCGTTTTCCGAAGACCAAAGGCGGCATCAATGTCTCTGTTTCCTATCCGTTCATTTTCAAATCTCTGGGGAGGTAGTCCATGTTCAGAATAATTCCATCCATCGTGTTGCTCTTCGCAATGTTAATCCCGTCGGTGCCCGTCTGGGCAATCGAGTCGGTTGACGTGGAGGCAATCAAGAAGAAGTACTGGGCCCGCGGCGACGAATCGGAGCTGGGCGTCGTCCAAAACCGCCTTTATACGAAGACCAACAAAGTCGCATTTTCGCTCTTGGGCGGGCTGGTATCGGCTGACCCCTTTTTGGATGTCAAAGCCCTGGGCGGATCTCTTGGATACCACCTCAACGAGTACTTCGGAATCTATCTGATGGGGTGGAAAGCATCGGCTGCCTCTTCGAGTGCTTTGGAGACCTTTGAAAGGGTTTCGCGAGTGACAGCTAACACGAACAAACCCCAATGGTATCTGGGTTCCGAGCTTGCAGCGAGCCTGGTTTACGGCAAACTCAGCCTGCTCGGAAGAAAGATCATCTATTACGATCTGCATTTCCTCGCAGGGTTGGGTGCCACCCGTACGGAATCGGGCACTTCGCTCACACCCAGCTTCGGAATCGGGCAGGCGATCTGGCTCACACATCAGCTGGCGCTTCGAATCGATTACCGGCTGATGCCTTATCGAGAGGACATTGTTGAGAAGGTTCGTCCCAGTCTGATGGGCCAGATCGTGGACAGTCGCACCAACTGGAGCAATGTCGTGACCTTGGGGGCGACCTTCCTTCTGGGTGGAAGTGAGCAATGAGCGAACTATTCAAACGAGCAGGACTGATTTCAATATGGGTTCTGGCCCTGGTGGTTTTGCATCCACCAGTCGTTCACGCTTTCAGCACCGAAACCCGGGCGGAGGCCGCCTGCCAGAAAGGGGAGGCATGGCGATTTTCGCGTGAAATTCCCAGAAATTCGGTTCGGGCCTTTGGTGAATTTCTGGCCGGAAAACAGAAGGCGATGCGCTCTTTCGCCCAGGCTCTTTCGTTCCGCAGGGCTGCACGAGCCGCCGAAACCCGCATGTTCGCGGAATATTGGGCCGCCCGCACTCTGCTGGAGGCAGGCAATCTCAGCTCGGCGGCCGCCGGATTCACGTATCTGGCGGGAGAATATTCTGATTCCAGTTCCGTGGGTATTCAGATTGCAGCGCTCGATTGCCTGAATCATATTCGGCTGAGCTACCCTGCCCTGGTCAGCGGAGCACCGTTGGTGCCGCAGGCTAAAAAACTCCTGGCCCTGACCGATGAACCGAAACAACTCCGGGTCCTGTGGCGCTTCGCGGGGACGGTATTTCGGGAACTGCTCGCAACAGGTGCGGCCAAGCCGCAGCTGGAGGGAGTGCTTTCACTTCTGGATGGGGCTGGAACCCACGAGTACCTTGCGCGTGGCCTTTATGCTGCGAGCAACGGTGATAACGAAGGGACGCTTCAGAATTTTAAGCGGATCGGAAGTCGATCGTTCAGCGGAATTCCCGAATTGGCGCGAATGAGCGATCGGATTCATCTGCTGACAGCGCGCGCCCTATATAGCACCAAGCGATTTCCCGAGGCTATTGAGAGGCTCAAAAAAATTGAAAAGAACTCCAACGAGCTCGTCAATGGCCTTTCGGAGCTTGGCTGGGCAGCGCTTCAGGCGGGGCGCTACCCTGAGGCAATCGGAGCATCCCTGAGCCTGCAATCCGGGGGGCTCAGAAGGACGTTTGCGCCCGAAGGACCGATGATCATGGCCATGGCTTTGAATGAAATGTGCCAGTACCCGGAGTCGCTCCGCGCGACCGAGGCTTTCAGGAAAACCTATGAATCCACCTATCAGTGGCTTGCATACTGGAATAGCGCGCAAAGAAAGCCGGAAATGTACGGCCTTGTTCTGGATTATATCAAGAAAAGAAAGTCAGCGGTTCCCGACCGAATTTCAAGCGAGTGGGTGCGTTCGCCGGTTTTCATCGCCTCGCAGGAAGAATTGAATCTGCTGGCGAAGGAACGTTCAAGAGTCACCCGGGAAAGCAAGGACGCTGCTCGTGAACAAAAAGTAATGGGCAGGGATATCCAGCGAACCAGTGTTGCTCTCTTGGCGAAACTGAAAGACCTGCGGACTCTTAAGAAATCACCGGAACTTCTGAAAACGGAGTTGATGACTTTCCGATCTGACGTTGCGGAATACCGCGACTTCCGACGAGCGGCTTCTGCCTGGCGCAATATTGTCAAAAACAGTGAAATACGTGATCCGGTTCTCTCCCGGGCGCTGGTTGCGAGAATCGAAAATGATCTTGGCAACAAGAACTATCGCATGCTGAAGATGCTGGAGGAAATCGCGGAAAACAACCAGCTCATCGAAGCCGAGATTTATCACGGAGCGAGCAAGGACATCATCTGGCAGAATGCTCATCCGGATTACCGGAAGATTCTGGCCGGTATCGGGGCGGACCGGGGTACATCGAAAGCGCTCGTTTGGGAGTGGGGGAGAGGGTCGCCGCTGGCGGCCGAATGGTCGGAGATCTGGGAGGACGAGGTCGGCTCATTCAAGGCGGATCTCCCGGACAATTGTTCGAGCAAACAGAAATACCTCGCTATCAAGCGGCTCTTGCCCGACGCGATCAAAAAGGCCCAGGCGCGCCAGGGAGCTAAACCATGAGTACGTATTCGGTCATCTGTCATAACGACCGCAGGATGATCTCGGGAAAAATGCTGGACGCCAACTCCACGGGCTGTGAGGTTATCAGTCTGGATCGATCTTCGGTGCCGGTATTCGCCGAGCGCTCCCCTGTTTTGCTCAATATCCTGGATGTAAAAAAGAAAACCATTATCAATGTGGTGGGCCGGGCCGTCCATGCGAGACGTGAGCAGGACTCCTGGATTTACAGCTTCTCCTGGCCGCGAAAGCCGGCGCAAATTTCCCAAAGTGAAATCAGAGCGGACAGCGAGAGCGAAACTGAAAAATGAGCGAAATATTCTGTCTATAAAAGATGTTCTTTGATTAAATCGGTTCCAATGTCGCAGTTCCGGACAGTTCAACTGAGTCTCAGGATTCACTCGCTTTTGATTTGCAGCGCTTTGCTGCTTTTGACCGCCTTTCTCGGCTGGAAAGTTTTTTCCATCGCCCAGACCCAGGCCGGGCAGATGAGGGCTCTTGTACGCGGTGACTTCCGTGCCCAGGCACTTTTGCAGACGATTGAGGCAAAGCAGGAATCCGTGAAATCGGCCAACCGTAAATATTGGATCACCCGCGACAACAACTATGCCGCTCTTGTTGACCAGGAGGTGAAGGAGCTGGGTGTGCTCAGAAAGGACCTGCTTGAGGCGATCACGATCGCGCACCCGCAGTTTACGGCGAGTCAGATCGAGGATACCGAGGGTACGAAGCGGAAACTCGAGGTCCTGCTGTTGGAAAATCTGGCTGAACGCCAGGAAGCTGCAACTGGAATTTCAAAGCATGTGCTTTTCGCGGTCGCACTCTCCGTTGTCATCAGCCTCTGGGTGAGTGATCTATTTTTCAGGCGCCTGGGGACGCCGCTTAAGGTCCTGAAAGCGGCCAATAGTCAGATTGCCCGGGGCAACCTGGACTACCGGATTCCGGAATCGAGCCGGGCTGTCAGTGAGCTGACTGATCTTTCCTGCTCTTTTAACCGGATGGCCGCACGGCTCCAGGAGCTGGACCGCACAAAATATGAATTTTTTTCGGAAGTCTCCCATCAGATCAAAAATCCTTTGGCAGCCTTGAAGGAAGGTTTGGATCTCTTCGCCAGTGGTCGACAGGATCTATCTGAAAATTCCCGCAGGAAAGCGATTGCCGCATGTTTAATCGCCACAAAGCGGCTGGAAACGATGATCGAGAACCTCATGCAGCATGCTCGAATTGAGAGGGGATTCAAGGATTTCAGAATGGAGCACGCGGACTTGGGTGAGTTGGTTGAGGCCGCGATGGTGCAGGTTCAGCCCCTGGCTGAAAAGAACCGAATCGCCCTTCATTTTACGCCTTCTGATTCTTTGCAGGGACGACTCAGCACTGAAGGAATGAGTCATGTGATCGAAAATCTGCTTATGAATGCCATTCGGTACGGTGAGGAGAATTCGACCGTCAATGTGAAAGCCTGCCGGGTCGAAGGGCGAGACGCCCTGTCTTTGCGGGTATCCAATCGGGCGAAGCTGCTCCCCAGTTGTGAACCTTCGCGGCTATTCGACAGGTTTTATCGCGGAAATCCCGCGGAACAGCCGAGCGGGTTCGGTTTGGGACTTTACATTGTCAAATCGATTGTTGAAGCGCATCGGGGCAGGGTTCATGCGCTATGTGATCAGGAAGCAAATCGTTTTACAGTGCAACTTGAAATTTCAGTTTCCGAGGGAGTCGTATGATTCGTGTTTCATTTCTTGTGACAGGAGGTCTGTTGGTTGTTGGTCTCGCAGGCTGTGCAGTATTCCCCCGCCAGCAGGACAGGCCAGCACCTAAACCCGTAATGAAAACCGAGGCCGTACCGGTATTGCCTCCCAACACCCCACGCACTCTGGGTTTCGTTGAACTGGAAACCTATCTGAATCGCGGAAAATCCAAGGATGTCAGGATTCCTCGCGCGATCCTGAAACGGTGGGTTCGGCTCGAAAAGCAGAGGGAGAATGAGTGCAGAGTCACCGAAGAACAGCTTCAAGCAATCAAAGCAATCGATACGGAGAAATGGAGTAATGGAAAATCAGAAGAAACGGATCCTTCTCGTTGATGATGACGAGCAGTTGCGGGATATTTTAACGATTCAACTCGAAAGCCACGGCTTTGCAATTGATGCGGCAGCCGACAGCACGCAGGCCTTTGAAGTCGCCCGTCGGGAGAATGTCGCGGCGATATTTCTGGATCTGCGACTGGGCCCCGAGTGTGGTCTGAATCTGGTTCCGCGACTCAGGGAACTGTGCCCGAATGCTCCTATACTGATGATCACGGCACATGGAGACCTGGATTCGGCTTTGGAGGGCTTCAAGCTCGGTATCGCCGGGTATCTGAAGAAGCCGTTTAAAAAAGGCCAACTCATTTCCGAACTCAACAAGGTTCTTCAGGCATCAACGGTATTCACGCCCCGCAAAAGCGGGGTCCGTTCATCGATGGGCAAAATTGTCGAAAAGGTTCCATCAGTGGATCCGATTTTCGCCGAAGTGTACGAGCGTATCGCCGTTGCAGCAGAGGTCAACAGTCCGGTGGTGATTCACGGTGAAAGCGGAACTGGCAAAGAACTCGCAGCCCGTGCTTTGCACGAATGTGGCAGCCGCAAAAGCGGACCGTTCGTGGCATTCAACTGCGGGGCAATCCCAGATTCGCTCGCGGAAACGGAATTGTTCGGGTATGTGAGGGGCGCTTTCACGGATGCCCGGGACAACAAGCAGGGACTTTTTGTTCGCGCAGACCGAGGGACACTTTTCCTGGACGAGATCGCCGAAGCGAGCCCATCGCTCCAGACTAAGCTCCTGCGCGTTCTTCAAGAAAGAGAAGTTACTCCGGTGGGCGGAACCCAGCCGATTCGAATTGACGTGAGGATCATATCTGCCTCCCACCAGCCATTGCTGAAGTGTGTGGAGGAGGGGCGTTTTCGACAGGATCTATTCTTCCGGATTCATGTATTGACGATCACGATTCCGCCCTTGCGATTGAGACGTTTTGATATCCGGCACCTAGGCCGAATTTTTGCACATAAAATCGCCAAAACGAATGGCACTCATTTTGAGGGATTCACCCAGGGCGCCGAAGAACAGCTGCTGGCATATCCCTGGCCAGGAAATATCCGTGAACTGCAGAATCGGATTGAACAGGCGATGGTGATCAGCGGGGGAGGAATTTTGAATGCCCAAAGCCTGTTTCCAGAGATTCCAGAGGGCCTGCAGGAGCCGGAAATATCCAAGACGCTGATCAACCTGGACGAGCAGAGCTCCTTGCAGAAAGTCCTGCCGAGCTTCTTTGAGGCCAAATCCAATTTTGAGAGAAGCTATCTGGAACAGGTGCTGGCCGCAGCCAAAGGGAATATCGCGCGAGCGGCGCGGCTGGCCTCAAAATCTAGAACCGAAGTCTATTCACTGATCAGGAAGCACGGGTTGAATCCTGATTCCTATGAGTAAAATGAAAGCCCGGCTGCTTCCGTGAAGCGGGCCGGGCTGTTATCTCATCTTTTGGAGGCCTTTTAGGGAATGAACTTGCTGTCCTCCAGCGAATACTCGCTTGCGACACCACTGGAATTGATGGCTTGGATCGCAAAGAAGTAGGTTTTGCCTGTTGGCAGGTTACTGATGATGTGACTGACCGCACTGGCATTCGTCACGTCCGCTGAGCTGGTGTACGCTCCCGAGCTGGTTCCATAGGATATCCTATAAGAACTCAGGTCGAGGAGCTGAGAGCCATCGGTGTTTGTGATGGGCGGGGTCCAGCTCAGTGATGCTGAGCCGGCGGCGGGTGGCGTCACCACTCCTGAAGGGATGAAGCTGACGAAGATCGACATTTGAGTCGCTGAGGAGCTTCCCGAACTCGAGCTGAATGCTGACGGGAAGGATCCGAAAGTGGAGCTCATCCAGTACGTCTGGCCCACGCTGCCGCTGGAGTAGGCAACGTTGTTATTCGTACTGCTTGTGCCGTTCGTATTGTAACCCAGCCAGTAAGTTGCATTCGCCTGGAGCTGGGCGTTGATCGGTGTCACATTCCAATTATCCCCGGCAATGGCCTGCGCCGCACTTGCGGCTACCAGAGCACCGGGTACACCATTATTATCGGCGAAAATGCCGACCTGGAATTTATTGTTTGGCGAGACGCTCACCGGGTTGGCAATGTAGACAGACATCGATACGGCTGCTCCGCCCTGCGCGCCCATGACGAAGCGGCTGGCATTAATGTAGTTGGAATCCGAACTATCGACCGAGCTTCCGATCGAGGTGAATCCGAGATTCTGGGTTGCAACAGTTGCTGTCGGAGTCGGAGTCGGCGTTACAGTGGGAGTCGGAGTCGGCGTTACAGTGGGAGTCGGAGTCGGCGTTACAGTGGGTGTCGGAGTCGGCGTTACAGTGGGTGTCGGAGTCGGCGTTACAGTGGGTGTCGGAGTCGGTGATGCCAGCACAATATTGACACTGGCACTACGGGCATTGGAAACGTTACCCGCTTTATCTTTTGCAAATGCATAAAGAATCTTGGCCCCGCTGGAACTAAAGACATAACTGGAAGGGGGTGCGGCAGTCCATCCGGCCGCCTTGGCTGAGGGTTTTACTGATGATGTGGCAATGTAAAAGCCTGTCACCGCAATATTATCACTTGCAGTTAAGCTGAGTACGGGCACGGTCAAAGAACTCGCGTTCGCCGGAAGAGAGAAGCTTCCCACGACCGGCGCAATTTTGTCGCGAACTGCCGAATTGGCAGTTGAACCCATCAACAAAACAAACATGACCAATAGTGTAGAAGTAAATTTCATATATCCCCCTGTCCCCAAAAATGATGTCTTATATTAATCATCCCACTGATCGACTCAAATTCCCAGAAATTCATTAGTACGCCGCAGAACAGGAACTAACTTAATAATTTATCCAATCTGACCGCCAACTTTCGTTGGCAGATGGTTGCCCGAATCAATGTATGACCAGTATGAGCTGAGTCCACTTGAATAGTTGACGATTTTTAACGAAACGAAAACTGGTTATGGCATCTAAAACAATCATCCTGCGCCAGTGCAGGGTCTCCACTGTGCGGTGCTATTCCAGCTGCGGCCGCCTTCAAAGCATCCTGCATGTGACAATCCGGGCACCGGCTTGGGGTTCCTTTGTAGATTCCATTCCGATGACAGGAATTGCACTCTAAGGTGCGATGAACCCCGCGAAGAGGGAAGCGACTCAAAGAGTGTTTGAATTCCGGGTTTTCCCAGAATTGCTGACGGTGGCAATCTTTACAGACCGGTAGTGCCCCATGATGGATATCGTCCTTCTGATGGCAAAGCATGCAGTTTTCACTCATGCCCATCAGCTGCTGACCGTTCTTATGGCATTCTGCGCATTCCAGACTGTAATGAATGCCGGAAAGCGTGAAGTCCCTGTGGAAGTCTTTCGTCTTTTTCCAGAAATTCTCATTGTGGCATTCGAAACATTTGGTTCCAAAGGTGGATCTGTGCGGGTCCTTGTGGCAGGTGGCGCAATTCTTGGAAGTCAGCTCAGGAAAGATAAAAAGTGACTTGGAATTAGCCCGGCCTTGAGGCGGGGCCCTGAAGAATTCCTGAGTTGGAATATGACACTTCTCACATTTGAGAGGTGGGGCGTGTTTGCCCCGGAGTGGGTAGTTCGTGGCACTGTGATCAAAGGGAAGGCGAGAGGTGAAGTTCTCGGTCGTGTGACAGAACGAGCAGGCCTTCTCCGCATAGAGCTTATGAAACTGATCTTCGTGGACATTTTTGTGGCAAGAAATGCAGAAAGCCCGGCTTGCTGTTTCGCGATAGAGGTAACGCGATTTGAATTTCCGGGGCTTCTGATTTTTTGAGGGATAGGCGTCCATCAACTCCTGCGTAGGAACGTGGCATTTTGCACAATCCGTCTTGAGGTGCTTGCCCGTGAGCGGCATGGCAGTCGTGGAATGATTGAATTCATTGCGTCGGGTGAAATCGGTTTGGGTATGGCATTCTGAACATTTTTTTTCAGCAAACGTCGCGGAAAATTGACCGATGTGAACATTCTTGTGGCAATCGACGCAAAAATCCTTCTCAGGGTGGGCAAAGCGGTAATTCAGCTTCGGTTTTGAACCGTGACATTTGCTGCACTGAAGTTCGGCATGACGTCCCTTCAAAGCAAAACGGGTTTCCTGATCGTGGCGGAATCCGGGTGTCTCCGGAGATTTGGAGAGAAGTAGTGTCGTCCAACCGTTTTCGGTGTGACAATCCGTACATTGCTTTGCCAAAGTAATGGGCGAGAACGATTTCAGATGCGGACTTCTGTGGCAGCTGAGGCATTCTTTTTTTAGACCCGTCCATTTTATAGCGCGTGGACCTTTTGCGAGTGCTTCACGGGTCTGCTTGTGGCAGTCAAGACATTTGATCCGGGCGTGTTTCCCGCGTAAGGGATAATTCGCAAGATTGTGGTCAAAATTCTTGATTTTCCACGTTGTATCGGCGTGGCACTTTGAGCAGTCCCCACCCCGGAATTTTGGGCTAAGGTTGTCTTTATGTGGGTCCTTGTGGCAGGTCAGGCACCTTGCGGTATTCAGCTCCGGCCATTTATAAACTGCAAGCTTCGGGTCTTTGTTGTGGCACTTAGCACAGGCAATCTGGGCATGTTTTCCCTGCAGTTTGAATTTCCCCTGCCTCTCGTGGTCAAAGTGTAAATCCTTTTTCCAGGACTTCAGTCCGTGGCATGTATCGCAATCCTTGGTGGCATAAGTACCCGTGAAATGATGAATGTCCCTCTTTTTGTGGCAGGTCACACATTTGGTGGTCAGCCCGAAATACCGCAATTCATTCGGACGTAGGGCTTTTTTGGCGTTGGCGCGCTTTTCCAGATGGCATTCAGCACATTTTATGAGCGCGTGTTTGCCTGCCAAACGATAACCGGTCTGCTTGTGATCAAAGGTCTTTGAATCTATTTGTGTGGAATCATACTGTCGGCCTTTATGTTCCTTGTGACAGGCAACACAGGCTTTTTTCGTTAATCCGTGAAATCCCGACTTCTGCATGACTTGGAGGCGGATCTCCTTGTGGCAGGCATTACACTTTTCGTCGGGGACTCCCTTTTGCAGGGTGTGGCATTTCAAACATTCCGTCTGTTCGAGGTTACTATGGCCGATCATCAGGGGACCGGGAGCAAGCAGTCGGTTGAGCAGCCCTTCAGTTTTATTCGGGCCCGTTAGCATCGAGGGGGAAGGGGATGGGGAGATAGCCGGCGTGGCGGCCAGAAGAAGGGGGGATGCCAAAATATAGAGAATGGCTGCAAGCAGGGAAAGTTGCTGGTTCATAGATGACCCCGTGGGGGAGCTCCGTCGCGAAGGGGGGCAACGTCCTGGCTTCCGAAACGGTACCCGAATTTTACGAAGCCGCTCACGATATTCACTCTTTCGTCCCAAGCGTCCTGGATCGAGGCAGTTCCGTAAAAACCCTTGGAAAAGAAATGGGCGATTCCGAGTTCCGTGAGTACAGGATGGAGCGTACTCAGTCCGGGCTCGACGCGAATTCCGGCTTCACCATTGAAATTGATCTCCCAGAATCGGGAGTACCAGCCTAAGTCGAATCTAAAAAAAGTATCGCGACTGGTGAAATTTCGTCGGTATCCCAGGAGTGCCTCGGCCGAAAAATGCCGACTAATGAACTGCAAAAAAGAGGGCCCCGCACTCAGTTCCGTTCTTTGCAATAAGTCATTCAGGCGCAGGCCATGTGAGAAGTTCAGGTTCATGGTCGTAACGGAGTTCATGCGATGTCTCAGCCGGAGCGCGGCTTCCCGGTAAGGACTGGGGGGAAGCGTCTCCAGAACTCCCTGGCGTCGCGAGTACTGAATGACATCAAATGCGGTGAGATTGACAGTTGAGGATCGTCCCTTCAGCCACTCCTGGAACCAGGAAAGTGACGCGAATTGCAAATAACTTCGAGGAACAAAATCAAAATTGAAAAGTCCGGTCACCGAATTGGGACTTTTCCAGCGGTAGACGAAATGGTTCGCCCAGAAGAGTCGATCCGTGTGACCGCTGACCCTCTGAACCACAGCTGCATTGTTCATGTAAAAATAGGTGGATTCACCTGGCTTCGGCTGCAGGACAGCATAAGCACCCAAGACCTGCGAATCGGGATTGTACTGAAGAGACGTTTGATCGGGGCGCTCCGGATTGTAGCCGCCGAAAACAGAAGCACGGAAGGTGGGACTCCAGCGCAGGCCCGCTTCCGCGCCATCCACATGGACAGGGCCAGCTTCTGAAACCGGAAAGCGGCCGATTATTCCATACAGAGGGCCTCGGTTATTGGGAAGCGCGATGGAGAGTTGGCGGGCTTGAAAAGTGTTCTTCGACGTGAGCAGCAGGCGCTCTCGGTCCAGTTTGTCAAAAAAATCATTTTTGTCCCGCAAATCAATTGTCGTTTCGACCTTGGAGTCACCTAGATCGGAAATCCTGTAAAAAAGCCGGGCGGAAGCCGTCAGGAAATCATTGCTGGTCTGGCCGTCGGAAGCATGGGCAAAAGTTTCTTTGGAGACAAACCCACCGGAAGTGATCCGGCCGTAGTAGGTCGCGGCCCGTGCTTGGGGTGATATCACAAGTTGAGTTGCAAGCACTGCGAAGGGCAGTGCTCTTTTTAAAAGTGTTCTCAAGTTCTCTCCCGGGCAAGACCGAAGGACAGTCTAAGCGCGGGTGGGTTCAATCTGCAACCCGGAATAACAGGGCGGTAACAATATGGATGACGGCAATGATATACATGAAGACCGCAAATGGAAGGTGAAAGCTGTGCCAATAGCCCATGACGCTTTGGAACTGCCCGAGGTAGGCCATTCTTCGCTTTGTTTTTGCATAAAGGCGCAGGTGGTCTCGTATCGGTACGGGAAGTCCCCGGGCTTGCTTGGGCATCCAGAACATCAGGCGGACATCACCCATCAGGGAATTCAGAACTGCAGCCGAAATTCCTGCTTCGGACCCGGTATGTTCTGCGGTCGAAACGCCGGCAATCACAAGGGTCTGCTCCTTCAAGTGCTCGAAAGTTTTCAGAGAGTTTTCATGCAAGAGGAGCTCTTTTTCAAGTTCCGCTGTTTGTGAAACAATCTGTGTGAAAAAGTACCGTCCAATGATCCCGCTGGAAAAGGACACGACCATGCACCAGAAGCTCATAGCAACCAGTCCGCCAATTTTGAAATTCGTATGAAAAAGAATGAAGGTCGGTCCGACCAGGCCGCAGAAAATATGAAAGTCCAGCCAGCCCGGAAATTTTCCGAGCTTTCGGAGAGGGGACCAGCGCTTTTTTATGACGTAAAGATTGGTCAGGAGCATGAGGCCAAACCCCGTCCACCCATACCAGAGACTGATCGTCTTTCCGGGGTCTGGAGCGAGGTTCAGATTTTTGAATTGAGGAAGATTCTCTTTCAATAGGGCGAAGAAACTCACGAACGTATTGTTATTCAAAGCGTACGATTCCCAGGCCAGCGCAATCAAAATCAGGACCCAGAGTCGGGTGTAGTTTTTCAGGTTCATGGTGATTTCATCATATCATCATTAGTGACAGAGACTGCAATTGGCAGAAGGAGTGGCAAATTTCCAGGTGTAATTGGCTGAAGTATGGCACCTGTTGCAATCATAACTGGAATGCTTGCCCTGGCTCGAATGTTTGAAGCTGGATCCTGCGCGTGCTCCAGTAATTGCGAAGGATCCAGTCGGTGCCCCGTGACAAGTTTTGCAAGTCGTTGTGGCAGGAATCAGGTTGTGATTGGGGCCTCCCATTGGGTCCGTGGTTGAGGTGGCCCAGCTCGTCCCCCAGCCGGTTTTCACTGCATGGCAACTATCGCAATCAATTGACGAAAAGTTGATTCCATTATGAATCATTTTATGTGCTGCCGTGGTTGAAGTGGCGGCAAGAGATCCTGCCGCAGTGGCCAGAGTTTTAACCGGACTATTGTTGACATTCAGGAAGCTGGTCCCGGAGAGGTGACAAGTTGTACAGACCGACGCTGTTGTAAGGAGTGCGTGATCGATTTTCCCGCCGGTCCAGCTGGTGCCGATATTCACTTTATGGCAGATCGCACAGTCCTTGGTCAGATCCAAGGCGTGATCGTAATTATTGATGACAGTGGTGGGACGTTGCGGACTATGGCAGAGCGAACATGAGGTAGGGGCCGGCGAGTGCGCAAAAGTTCCACCCGTCCAACTGATACCGATATTAGTTTTATGGCAGCCGGTGCAATCGGCCACTCCCGGATACTGGTGAGACATTTCACCGATCAGGACAGTGGGTTTTTCGCTGAGGTGACAGGTATTGCAGCCTGTGGGAACGGGGGAGTGACTAAAGACCCCATCCGTCCAGGTGACGCCTGGTTTTTTATGACAGGCGACGCAATCCCCGGTTCCGGCCAGGGAATGAGAAAAGCTATGGATCACGGCTGTTGGCCGCTTGGCTTGATGACAGGGGAGGCAGGTTATCAAAGGTATGTTGTTTGCCCCGTGTTTATGCGCAAAAGTGAGATCCGCAGTGGTCTTGGCCGAATGGCAGCCGATGCAGTCCTGACCTGCGAAGTGACCTGTGACCAGCGCCCCTGGGGGCGGATATTGGGTGGTACTTGGGCGAGAGGATTCATGGCAGCCGTTGCAGGAGACGGGCATCGGAATATTTGTCGGATGCGGGCTTAAGGTGGAGGCGAGCCACGTCTTTCCAGGATCGGTGTGGCAAGCAGAGCAGTCCTGGCCCGTGTAGTGGGTCGAGGATTTTCGTTCCGCTTCATGGCAAGGGAGACAGGTTCCAAGGGTTTTCCCTGATGAGTCATTATGTTGGAAAGTAAAAATCTCCCCCGTAGAGGCGGGTACCTGGTGACAGGAAGCGCAATCAGTCGGACTGAAGTGTCCAGTTGCGGTCGAATTCAGCGGCATACGAGTGACGGCGGGACGACTGGTTTCGTGACAGCTCAAACAGCCAGTGGGAACGGGGCTGTGGCTGTACACGGAGGGATTGATCCAGGCCTGCGTCGGGGAATGGCAGTCGCTGCAATCCGCACCACTGGCGTGAGCGGCAGTGGTGGGACGTTGCGGAGCGTGGCAGAGGGAGCACGAGGCAGGTACAGGCGAATGTGAAAAGTTGCCGCCGGTCCAGCTGACGCCGAGATTATTTTGATGGCAGCCTGAGCAGTCCTGAGAAGGGAAGTGGGTGGATGATTTTCGTTCCGCTTCATGGCAGTTCATGCATGAAACGGGAACGGGATTGTGACTGTATACAGTGGGGTAGATCCAGGCCTGTCCTGAAGAATGGCAGTTGATGCAGTCCGCCCCATTTCCGTGAACGATAGGTGTTGCATTCAGGTCGTTCAGTTGAATGTCGGGGGGGCGGTTCTGATCGTGGCAGACGTTACAGCTCTTCTCATTGCCGTAATGAGTGAAGCTGGCCAGGACTCGATTGGGATCAGTTACTTGCGGCGTTTGAACCCCGAAGCAGCCTTGTAGACCAAAAGGAGCCAAAGAGGAGAAAACAAAAATGAGGAGAACGTGCCATTTCTTTTTCATCATGCCGCCTGTCGCAACGGTTCCCCGAATTTTTTCTCAATTTGAATACCAAGACTCATCAGGAATTTATGCGGCATTTCCGCGCCTGCGAAAACGAAAAGAAAATGGTTCGAAATGCGTGAGAAGTCTTTGCCTTTTTCATTCAGGACCAATGCGTCCTGATGGATTTCCTTGACGGAGGAATTGTAATGGATCCGGACGCGTTCTTCCTCGGCGAGACGGAGAATGATTTTTCGGTTCTCCTCGTTGCAGGTGTCGAAGCCTTCGCCGCGGACGAGGACGGTGACGCGATTACCGTATTCAGCACGAGCCAATTGCTGGGCGGCTTCAACTCCTGCGTTTCCGCCGCCCACCACGGCAATATCTTTGTTTTGATACTGTTCAGCATCGATCAGATTGTAAGTCACTTTGGGCAGCTCTTCGTTCGGCAAGCCAAGTTTTCTTGGACTGCCCCGTACTCCCATGGCGAGGATCACTTTTTTGGCTGTAATGGTTCCATTATTTGTCTGTACTTTGAAAAATTCATTCGCCTGTTTTTCGAGACCAAGAAATTTGACGTTTTCCTGCACCTTGAGGCCTGTCTCCTTTCGAATGTCGTTCCAGAAATTCAGTAATTCCTCTTTGGAAATTTTGTTGTTCCGGAATTTCATCATGCCGGTGATCGGAAGTTCCGCGGGATGGGTCATGACGATTTTCTGACGCGGAAAATTGTATACCGTCCCGCCGAAACTGTGTTGCTCGATGCAGAGATAGGTTTTTTTCTTATCGATGGCCGTCATAGCCGCAGCGATGCCTGCAGGTCCGGCTCCCACGATCAGTAGTTCCACGTCCGCCGATCCCTGCGGGAGATTTTTAAGTGCATGTTGGGCCGAGGCGCAGCCCTGCTTGATCGCGTTTCGAATCAGACCCATGCCCCCGAGTTCGCCGGCGATGTAGAGGCCTGGAACATTGGTTTCGTAATTCCCCGTGATGCGCGGGATGTCCATGCCGCGAGTCTTCGTGCCAAAGACCAGCGTGATCGCCCCGTTTGGACAGACCGCTTCACATTCACCGTGTCCAACGCAGTGGGAAGGCCCGATCAAAGTTGGTCGGTGATTGACAAGTTTGAGGACATTGTTTTCCGGGCAGGCACGGGTGCAGGTGCCGCAACCGACACATCTGGCCGCATTGAACTCAGGGTGCAGGCTCATGGGTATTCCGGCGCGGGCCTCTGATAACAACTTCTTCACCGTATCTTTTCTGGCTTGTTTACTGGCGCGGGCTCTGACCTGCCAGAACCCCAGAAAGAAAACGAGCAAGCTGCCAAAACCGCCCAGGTGATCCGTAAGCATTGTTAAAAACTCGGTCCAAAGCTCTTGTGGCACAAGAAATCCTCAGGCAAATGTTACGAAAATGTGAAGTACCTATTTATTGTAGGAATCTTGATTCAAACGGTCAACTTTTAAATTATTGATTAAATATAGTTAGTTACAACTAAATCCGGCGGTGGTCTGGGGTGTGGAACCTGCATAGCGCAAACCGTGCGAGCTGCTTTCCTGTTTCGAATTGCCCTCGGTTTGCTGCTGGCTTTAGTGACAGCTGTGACGGCTCATGCCTGGGAGTGGACTCCCGAGTTCCAGAGCCTGACGGAAACTGAACAGTCCGCGCTCGAAGGCCCGGGGCGTTTTGCGAGTGAGTATGCGGCCGATATCCTGTCTTATCTTAAACCAGCTGATTGGGAATATGAGTGGTTGACGCACTCGCAAGCAATGGATTTGGGGCTCGGGAGTCTGAGCGCGACTCATTTCATGGTCGATAACCGGCTCAAAATCCATGCCCGGCTGTCCGAACATTTTGAATTTCGATTTCTTCATACGATTGAACAGAATCGCGAACGCGATACTCATCACGAGATTTTTGAAACTATCTACTTTCCTGCTGAGAAGTTGGGGTTCAGTTTCTACGGTGAACCCACTCTTTACAAACGCGAAACGGATACAGGACTCGCTTTAATCTACAAACCGCAGGCGCGGCATGAAATTCGACTCTTCAATACTTTTGTGGATGTAGCGCGTCTCAAAAGATCAGATACACCGGATAATTTCATTGAACCATTTCTGCCCTACTCACGCGGCCTGGTGGGGCGTCTCTGGAGTGATCCTGAAGGTGGGCTCAGGAATTTTCTGGAATATGCAGTCCGTTATGAAACCCATACGCGTTGGGTCTTCCCTGAGCCAGCTCCGGGTTACGAGTACGCCTATTGGAAGGCCTTCGGCGGGGTTTTCGGTTCAAAAACGTTTTCAAAAAACCAAAGCGTGAACCTTCGAGTCCAATTCGATCGCAAATCGGAAATGCGGCAGTCGGCTTGGCGAACCGACCGGTTGCTGGCGCTGGGTCAAACTGTTTTTCGGAGGATCGGGCCCTCGCAGAGCTGGGATGTGACAGCAGGTATTTCTTTTTCAGATCGCTGGTGGAGGATGACTGAAGGAAGTGTGGAATACCGAGACTTTCTGCCTCATCTGCTTTGGTCGAGGAAGGGGTGGACTGTCGGATACCTGAGTACCTGGCATCGGGCCTGGGGGCCTGCAGGTTTGCGAGACCCCCAAGATGATGACGGTCGCTGGGAAAATCGCCTGAATCTGAGTTATGAATTCAAATTCGGCACGAAAGCCAAACTCGTTCTACTTGTTTCAGGCGATCTGGACCGCGCCTTCACGGACAAAAGCTGGGATGGAGGCGGCGGCCGGTTCCATATGAATTTCTAAATCTCTCAATCAGGTGAACCCACCGCGGTTTCATCACTTTTCAGCTCGTCGATAATAGTGCCGTGCCAGAGGGGGATTCCGGTCCGATACGCGGCGCGACCGATCACGTGAGCTGCTACCGGCGCGGTCAGTACGACGAAAATCGTGGTTACGGCAGCCCTGATCGTGATGCCGAAATCCTGAAAGTGTATGGTGACCGAAAGTAGAATCAGACCCAATCCCAAAGTGCCAGCTTTCGTCGAAGAATGAATTCGTACGTAAATTTCAGGCATTCGAAGGACACCGAGTGCCGCAATGAATATGAAAAGCGACCCCGCAATCATCATAAACCCTGCGAAAGCATCAATCATCTGTGGGGCCCTCTTCTCTGTGCCAGATGTAAGGCGTAGCGTGCGAATGCAACCGTTCCCAAGAATGCGATCAAAGCGAGTGCAATGGCCATATCGAGATAAATCGGCTGTTCGACTGTGATCGAATAGATGCAGACGAATCCAACCACGATAATAGCGGTCAGGTCGAGTGCAACGACCCGGTCCGGAAGTGTCGGACCTCGGGCGAGACGGATAAAAACAAAGAACAATGAGAGCGTGAGCAGTAGAAATGAAAGTGATTTGGCGAGACTGAAGAATGATCCAGCGTCGCCACTCATCTCAACAGCTCCAGAATACGGTGTTCGAAATCAGATTTTATGTGTCTGCGTACTGATTCAATATTTTTCCCATAAATATACATGGCGTGCATATAGAGGTATTTCCGGTCCTCGGAAACATCCAGAGTTAAAGTACCTGGCGTCAAAGAAATCAGATTTGCGAGCATTGTTATTTCAAGATCGGTTTTGGCTTCCAGTGGAATTCTAATTAAACCCGGTCGCATCCGATGCTGAGGGGTGATGATGTCAAACGCCAGACGAAATGACGATTTGGTCAGTTCGAAAATCACGAAAACTATAAAATAGACAAGCAATCTGGACTTTCGAAAGTAATGTGTGGAGCCCAAAGCCCGGCTCGAGGCCAGAAGAACGCAGTAGCCGATGAAGAACCCAAAGCTCAAAGTGGATAAACTCAATTCTCCGGTGATCGCGGCCCAGAAAAACGCGAGAAAAAGATTCCATATGAACAGGATCATCGAAAGCCTCCTTGTGGCAGGACGGCTTGAATATAGGCGGACGGGTCAAGCAGTTCCGCACCGGTTCGGCTGGCAAATGCAATCAAGGAATTTGGAAATAAACCCAGGCTCATTGTCAGTACGGTAAGCCCGGTAATTGGAATCAGATATCCATAAAGCGGCGGGTGTTCGTTCCGAAGCAGGTGCCCGGCGTCAGGCGGCACGGGTTTCCAGAAGGCTTGCAGCCAGATTTTAAGCATCGAAAACAGTGTAAGGAGGCTGACCGTCAGAGATGTTGCGATGATCAGATATTGGCCAGAGTCAAAGCCGGCTTTTGCCAGCAGGAGCTTGCCCCAGAAGCCAGTCAGCGGAGGCAGTCCCGCGAGGGAAAAGGCAGAAACCAGAAAGAGCCCGGAGAGTGCGGGATGAGAACGGTACAGACCTCCCAGTCTGTTCAGCTCAAAAGATCCGCGAAGACGATATGCGGCGCCGCTGATCAGAAAGAGATTCGATTTGACAATGATGTTGTGAATTATAAAAAACAGCGCTCCCGCAAGCGCCAACGGTGTGAACAAAGCCAGACCCATGATCATGTATCCAATCTGACTGATAATATGGAACGAAAGAATTCGGCGAAATTCGTTTTGGGCAGCTGCGCCCAGAACACCTGTGAGCATGGTAATTCCGGATACGATCAATAAAATTCCATGCGTGTAGTCCGTGTCATGAATAAAAATGAGAGTGAATACCCGCATCAACGCATAGATTCCCACTTTGGTGAGTAACCCGGCAAAGATCGCCGATACCGAGACCGGTGGCGTGGGGTAGGACTCCGGAAGCCAGAAAAATAAGGGAAATACGGCGGCTTTGGTGCCAAGCGCGCAAAGCAGCAGGATCGCGCCGGGCGTGAGGGCGCTCGCCATTTCCGGGGTTCCGGCTCGTCGTGCGAGTTCAGCCATGTTCAAAGTGCCAGTCACTCCGTATATCGCGCCCACTGCTGAAAGGAATATTGCCGACGCAAAAAGATGCAACGCAACATAAGGTAGCGCTCCTTTCGTCTGTGCGCGTTCATTGCCCAAGGTCAGGAGTACAAATGAAGTAATCAGGATGAGTTCGAACCAGACGTAAAGATTGAACAGATCACCTGTGAGAAAAGCTCCGTTCACACTACCCAGTAGAACGAGGACTAAAGGAAAGAAACCTGAAGAAACCCGTTGCTGATCGATTTCCGCGATGGAGTAAGCCAGACAAGCCAATCCGAGAATCGCTGAGATCAGTACCAGCGCCGAACTCAAGTGGTCAGCCACAAATGAAATTCCAAATGGAGCGGGCCAGTTTCCAAACTGAGTGGCTTGAATGCCATGGCTGATCACAGTGAGAATAAGCAGGATGGCTGCAATCAGAAGACCCGTTGCTCCCGCTAGCGCAAGGCACCTTTGGGCCGGTCTGGATTTATGCAACAGCAGTGCTAGAACCGCAAAAGTCAGAGGTAGTGCTGCAGGTAACGTCAGCAGAAGCGTCATGTCGGGGGTTCCTCGTGGGCTTTGTGCGCACGATAGATGTAGGCAAGCGTAAATGAAAGTAACCCGAACCCGATTACAATTGCAGTTAGAATGAGTGCCTCCGAAACTGGATTGGCAAAATTCCCAGCTATCATTTGCTCTCCCGGAGGAATCAATGGGGGGACGGCCAACGTGAGTCGACCGGCAGCGAAAATAAATAAATTGGAGGCATTCGTGAGTAAAATAAGGCCCAGCGCAAATCTGATCAAGCTAGGCCTGAGCATTAGGAAAATTGCTGAAGCAAAGAGGATTCCCATGACAATTGCAAGTACCGCTTCCATTATTGCTCCTCCTCAAATGCGAAAATGATCGTCAGGGCCGTGCCGAGTACCACCATGTAGACCCCGATATCGAAGAGGAGGGGGGTACCGAGATGAAGGATATCACGTGAGCCGATTCGTAACTCAAACCAGAGCCCGGTAAAAAGAGGTTGAGCGGCAAAACTGGAAACAAGTCCGCTTGAAAGTCCGGTCGCCAGCCCTGCAGCGGTGAGAGACCGGGGATTGACCCGAAGTGCATGCCGCGATAATTTTGTTCCGTAAGCGATCGTATACAGTGTCCACGCAGCAGCCGCGACGAGCCCCCCTGTGAAGCCGCCACCTGGGTTGTCATGACCGCGAAGCAGAAGGAATATCGAAAACAGAAGTAGTAATGTTATCAGAAGGCGCGCGGTCGTTCGTAAAATCAATGTTGTCATTCGGAAATTGCTCTTCCCTTGACGAATTTGATCAGAGCGAAAGCCCCCAGGCCGCTCATGGCAAGTACGGTGATTTCCCCCCAAGTATCGACAGCTCTGAAATCGACCAGGATTACGTTGACGATGTTTCTGCCGTTCCCGGAGGAGAGGCTGTTTTGCGCAAAATAGTTCGATAGATAAGGATCAAAAGGAAACTTGAGAACAGTCAAGAGTACAAGGGCCATTACCGTGCCAAACCCGATCGCAATGCCCGCATCTTGCACGAGCGTCATGGAAGACAAAGGGTAATCATATTCATCGGGCAGCCTCATCGCCAAAAGGGCAACCAGCACGATGGTCAGCGTTTCAACGAGAAACTGCGTCAAGGCGAGATCGGGTGCGCCATAGAATACAAAAACAAGTGCGATCGCATATCCGACTACTCCGAGTGAAGTAACGGCCATAAGGACGGATGTCGCGAGTACAGCCGAGATCGCACCTATTGGAATAAGGACCAGGATACCCCAAACGAAGAACGCGATATCCGGCAACTCTTGAGGCCAGGAAATACTGCTGTAATACAGAGTCGTAAAGCCCGTTAGGCCGCCGATGGTGATGAATACCCGCATTAAGTAGGAACGCAGATTGCCGTTCTGGAGAATTCGAGTCTGAAAACGTGCGAAATTCATGAGCGCGGCAACCGAGTGGTTATAGAATGCAGCGGGGCCCCAGGAATGAATCCAAGGCTCAAGGCGGTTGAGCAACGGTTGCAATAACCGCCGCCAAACGGAATATATCATGAGTCCAAGCCCGACCGATAGGATGCTGAGCATCAAGGGCGTACTGAGCTCGAAACCATGGGTCAATCCAATACCGTTTGCAGCAGTTCCGGTCATCGCAGAAACCGCAGGAGCAATAATGAGATCCTGCAGAAACCCGGGAAAAAGCGTAAATCCCAGGCTGAGAAGACCTAAAAAGCAGGGGCCCAGCCACATGCCGGGAGAAACTTCCTTTACATTCTCAATCGCAATCGTGGGAACTCCAAAAAAGCCTTCGAAGGCCAATATTGCGGAGACCCCGGTTGCCGTGGCTTTCGAGACTACTGCTATAATAACAAAAATGATCGAAGCGGCTCCGGCCAGACTCAAGCCTGCCTTGTAAATCAGCTCTTTGCCAATGAACCCGAGGAGCGGCGGAAGCCCCGCCATGGAAGCCGCCCCGAGTACAGCAGCTAAGGTGGTCAGGCGCATTTTGCGGAATAGTCCTCCAAGTTTCAGGACGTCTCTTGTCCCGGTCTCATGCTCCACCGAGCCGGCGACAAGGAAGAGGGCGCCTTTGTAAAGGGCGTGCGCGATCAGAAAGACCACGGCCGCCGTAATTGCTTCCTTGTTGCCGATTCCAAGCAGGAGCGTGAGTGCGCCCAGGGCCATGATCGTCATGTAAGCAAGAAGAAGTTTGAGATCGGTTTGCTTGAGAGCCATGAATGAACCTGTGAGCATGGTCAGAACACCGGTGGTGCTCACAACGTAAAACCAGGTTTCTGTATTCCCAAAAATCGGGAAGAAGCGGGCAAGCAGATAAATTCCGGCTTTGACCATGGTAGCGGAATGCAAGTAGGCGCTGACGGGTGTGGGTGCAACCATTGCGTTTGGCAACCAGAAGTGAAACGGGAATTGTGCTGATTTCGTGAACGCACCGATCAGTATCAGGATCAAAGTTGGGAGTTGGAGGTGGTGATCGCGAATGGTGCTGCCATTTGCAAGTAGCGTCGATATTTCATAACTGCCGCCAATTCTGCCCAGAAGGAGCAAACCAGCAAGGAGTGCCAATCCTCCGGCAGTGGTCACCAGAATAGCCTGCCAGGCGTTCTTGCGGGCTTCCTTATTCTCATTTTCGAATCCAATAAGTAGAAAGGAAGTGAAGGTGGTCAGCTCCCAGAAAATGTAAAGTAATATCACATTATCAGAGAGAACAAGGCCGAGCATTGAAGCCATGAAGCTCAGTAGCAAAACGTAAAATCTACCCAGATCTCGGTGGTTTTCGAAATAGGGACCGGCATAAACGACGACTATTGTCCCCAGAACGGTGATGAGAAGCGCAAAAATCGCGCTGAGACCATCGAGGGCAAAAGACAAATTGATGTTCAACTCGGGTACCCATGTAGTCCCCATCCGAACAACCTCTCCGCGAGAGAGTTCGGGAATCCAGAATGCTATGCATACCGAAAGCAGCAGAGGTATCAAAGCGAGTAGCCAGTTGGTGGGTGATCCCATGGTCCGCGGTTTTATCTTCTTTCACAATCGATGAGTCAATATGCCTGGGGTCAAAACAGGAATGGCACGCGATATGCGTGTTGCCTCTCGGCGTTGAAACATAAACGAAGGGATGGGCTAAATGTCTTCAGCCCCGAGCATCCGAAAGATTATTTGGGCTGTGAATCCTCTGGACTTGAACAGTATCATGAAAACGAGCATGCCGCGTCTGCTTCGCTCTCTGGTGCGTTTGACTCAGGCGGAGGTGGAGACGATATATATCCTGACGCCGGATGTTGCAATCAGTGGTCCGACAATACTCAAAGAGAGTCTGCGCAGGCCCAGAGGATTTCAGCTTAAGGAACCAAAAGTATTTATAAAGGACGTTTCTAGTTTAAAAAAATCCGTGAGGGCATTCTGCCGGTACTCAGAACTGTCAAAAGCGGATCTGATCATTGTTTCAATGAACGGAAATACAAAGCTCCGGCGCTTGATGCTGCGCCAATTCGCCCAGGTGCTCCTGCCTCGATCACGAATACCTGTCTTGACGACTTCCTCGAAGCTTCAATTCCAGGGAAAATGGTCTCGCCTGTTGTACCCGACAGATTTCGGTAAACACTCTGAGCGCGTATTCACCCGGGTCATTGCGCTCGCACGCATTCTGAAAGCAGAGATTATGGTTTACCACGAGGCCCGCTCGCCACGAAATATTCAGGCTCGGAGAAGAACGATAGAATTCAATACTGCAGTTGACTCCGTACCCTCTGCTTGGGTCGACAGCTGGGTTGCGCGACGAACCCGAATGCAGGAGTATGTCGATCGCGCAAGAAAGAGTGGAGTGATTGCGAACGCGTTTCTGGATGTAGGAGGGCTTCCCTTGCATGAGGCCATTTTGCGCGCCGCGCGCAAGCTGAATGCAAGGTTGATCGCTACCGCTTCGTTCAGTGGCCCCGTTAAAAGTGCGATCAGCGGTGCGGTTACCAAGCGGGTTGTGAATAATTCACATTGCCCTGTATGGATCCTTCATGAAAAAGCCCTGCGTTAATTTCCGATTACTTCAACTTTGAAGATCAAAGGCCAATTTTTGCCCGTAAGATAAAAAACATTTTCGACCGGATCATAAGCGATGCCATTGGCAACAGCATTGGAATCCGCAGACAGCTCATCCAAGGTGAATTGCTCTTTTAGGCTGGAAAGATCTAGGGAACCATCCACACAGCCGGTCGCGGGATTAATCCGGACAATTTGATCGGTTTTGAAGATGTTCGCGAATATTCTGCCATTCACATACTCAAGCTCATTGAGTGACTCCTGCGCATCGGCGCGCCGCTGAACAGTAATCGATCGGGTTTCCTTGAGGGTTGCGGGATCGAGAAAGCGAATTTGTGCGGTGCCATCGCTGACGATCCAGCTGCGATGATCATGGGTCAATCCCCAGCCCTCCCAGAAGTACGGGACCATGCGGGGGGTTGTCGTACTGTCTAGATTCCAAAGAAGAGCTTTCTTTTCTTTCCAGGTGAGTAGCAGAAACTTTCCCTTCCAGATATCGAGTCCCTCCGCAAAAATTGTTCTATCAAGACGGGCGAGCTGCTTCACTTCACCGTTTCCAGGATTGATCCTGTTGAATGAGGACTGGCCATAGCCGCCGCTGCTCTCATAAAGCGATCCTGAGTGGAATACGAGGCCCTGAGTGGAGCCTAAAGAACTGCGATGAATTGCTTTTTCCAATCGAACGCCCAGCGGTTCAGGTTCTGGGCACTGCTGTGCGCCGAGATTTGTGAGCTGAAAAATGGTCAAAAGCAGGGTAGCCGCTGTCATATCTGCAAAGGGCTACAATGTTCAGACCAGACGGATCATGGAGCCGGCAGGTGATAATCCACTTTGAGGAATGGTCGGTAGGTCGCAGTCGCGTTCTCGATTGCGCCGAAGTACCGGTAATGGTCTCTCACGGAAGTGGGGTCGGAGTTCAGGAGCATGCCGTAGTTGATTGCGCCTGGCGCCACCCATTCCTGAACCATCTGTGTGATGGGGAAATATTTCGGTCCGTTGGTTTTATTGATAATGTTCGTAATATAGGCGGTCGATATGTCGTTTTGGCCCAGTGCTTCCAGTCCGATCGGGGCACCCGAATTCGGTGTCCAGAATCCCGTGGCATTGTACTTGACTGCCGTAGCGGTGTTGACATCCATGTCTTTGCCGATCATTTTGTGGACTGAAACATTATATGTCGACGAGGCAAGTGAGGTCGTGCTGTCCGGCTCGGATTGCAGGAGATAAAGCGTTAGTTCCGCATTGTCGATAACAGCACTGGTCGGAATACTTGAAACATCAAATTTCATCACAATCGCATTTGCAATGGTTTCATCCGGCCAAGTATAGGTATGCAACCATTCCTCGGTTGAATGAATGGCGGTCCCACCTATGTAAGCATCTGCAATCGGAGCAAGAGTTACTGATGCCGATGCACTCGGCGTGGCAATGGACGCTGCAAGCGACTGCGCCGAAAGATTGCCGGCGGCATCATAAGCCGCAACGGTGAAATTGTAATTGGTAAGAGCGGCCAGCCCAGTATTACTGAAGGAGTTAGTGGAATTTGTCGCCACTTCAGAACCATTTCGAAATACTTTGTAGCCGGTCACTCCGATATTATCCGTTGAGGCGGTCCAGGTCAGATCAATTTGAAAAGGGGATACGGCAGAACCCGTCAGGCCCGCAGGGACGGTTGGGGCCTGCGTATCGGGTGCTGGCGAAGTGGTGACGGAAATGGCCGTTGATTTGGCGGAAGTATTCCCTGCGCCATCGAATGCTGCCACGGCATAGCTATAAGTGGTTGCAGCGGTCAGGCCAGTATCAGAGAATGAATTTCCAGCCAAGGATCCAACCTGAACATTGTTGCGATAGATTCTGTAGCCCGTGACACCTATATTATCGGTCGACCCGCTCCAGCTGATGTTGATTTGAGTGGACGAGATCACCGATCCAGAAACACCGGCCGGCACGGTGGGGGCCTGAGTATCAGGTGCTGCCGAGGTAGTGACGGAAATGGCTGCTGATTTTGCCGACGCATTGCCTGCAAGATCAAAGGCTGTGACTGCATAGCTGTAGGCCGTCGAGGCGACCAGACCTGTATCAGAAAATGAATTTCCGGCTACGGATGCGACCAGAACATTGTTTCGATAAACCTTGTAACCCGTGACACCCACCGCATCAGTCGAGACATTCCAAGTAACATTGATTTGAGTCGAAGAAATCACGGATCCCGAAAGACCGGTCGGAACGGTCGGGGCCACGACATCCGGTGGGGATGAAGTGGTGACGGAAATGGCCGTTGATTTGGCGGAAGTATTCCCTGCGCCATCGAATGCTGCCACGGCATAGCTATAAGTGGTTGCAGCGGTCAGGCCAGTATCAGAGAATGAATTTCCAGCCAAGGATCCAACCTGAACATTGTTGCGATAGATTCTGTAGCCCGTGACACCTATATTATCGGTCGACCCGCTCCAGCTGATGTTGATTTGAGTGGACGAGATCACCGATCCAGAAACACCGGCCGGCACGGTAGGGGCCTGAGTATCAGGTCCGGCGGTCGTGACTACAGAAATCAAAGCCGTCTTGTTTGAAACGTTCCCTGCGGCATCGAATGCCGTAACTTCATAACTGTAGGACGTCGCTGCGCTCAGACCCGTATCAGAGAATGAAGTCCCTGCCACTGATCCGACGAGCACGCTATTGCGATAAATTTTGTACCCAGTCACCCCGACATTATCCGTGGATGCAGTCCAAGTGAGATTGATTTGACTCTGGGATGCCGCGATCCCTGTTAGGCCTGCCGGAATACTGGGATTCTGGGTGTCCGGTGATGCGAGAGTCCGAGCAGTTACGGGTGAAGAATTCGCCGAAATATTTCCCGCCCCGTCCTGCGCTGCAACCGTATAGCTATAGTTCGTATTTGCGGAGAGATTCAAATCGTTGTAAAGGACGCCTGTGATTGAACCGGCAATTTCGATTCCATCGCGAAAAAGTCTGTAGCGGCTCACGCCGCGATTGTCGGTTGAGGCATTCCAACTGACTTGGACCGAAGTTTGAGAGAGAGCAATGGCTAAAACGCCTGAGGGAACACTCGGCGCCTGTTCGTCTGCCGGCTCACCGGGGGCTTGGATTGTGATCGGCGCAGGGGAAGCCTTCGGTTCGGGAGTTACAAAAACACCAGAGAGATTCTTCGGTTCATTGCAAGCGGACAAGGCAAACAATGCCAGCAGTGCGGCGTACCTGTGGCCAAGTTTTGGCAGATAAATCGTATTCATAACGTCCCCCTGAGCGATCTCTATGAGAATAATATTACCATATCGAAAAGAGTTTTGCTGCTTGCTCTATTATGGGAGTGTGTCTTCATGAACACAGCCTGAAGTCACAATGGATTTCGATTCATGAGGGACTATTTTCGCAATTTGAATGTCACGGTTCCTTCCAGAGCGTTTCCTTGCTGGTCCATCGCCTGGATGGAAATTGTTTTTTTGCCATCGGTATTCGCTAGTAACGAAAAGAAGGCGCTACCAGGGGCAGTGAGGCTTCCGTCATTTTGAAACTGAAAAATATTTGTGAGGTCCTTTTGCATCCCGCTCACGTCATCGCTGTAGCGGATGAAATCCACTAAAGCAATGCTGACCGGCTGGTTCCTGCTTGAGAAGCGCAGAGTGATTTGTGGGGAGTTGCTGGCAAGCAATCCGTTAGCGAGTGGGTCCATCTTGAAACTGAAACGAATTTCCGGCCGAACCTCAGGCTTGGGCTCCGGTTTTGTCACTTTTACCTGCTTGAGCGGGAGAACCGGGGGGGGAGGATTGTGCCTGGCTGCAGCGGAAGGTGCTTTGGTTCGTACGGCAACAGCAGTAATCGGGGCAGGAGCGCTGTGCTGCTTCGGCTTCTGTTTTGCGGAAGCAGGCTGAGGTCGAACCGGAAAACCTGTACTTTCAGGCGGAGAAGTTCTTCCTAAAGCAGCTTTTGGCGGCTCGTCTTCAGAGGTATCAGCGAAAGGATCCGTTTTTGGGGAAACTGCTAGAGGTACTGCTTTAGCAGGTATTGCCGCAGCAGGACTCGGGATAGCAACCGGCGTAGGAACAGGGGCAACAGCAGTGGGTACGGCAGCTGTTACGGGTTGCTGAAGCAGGACAGCAGCGGGTCTTTGACCGGCAAGGGATTGCCAGAGCTCTTTCAAGTGAAGTTCTTGGGGCAGGAGTTCTTTCGGCAGGAATTGGAACCACTGATTTGCATAAAAAGCGAGCGCGATGATCATACCGGATCCGATGAGGAAAGTTCCAAACGATCGTTGTTTTTTCTTCGGCGCGGGAGGTGCTTTTCTTGTTTGCGGTCTGACTGCTGGAGCGGAGGCAATACGCGAATTAGTATGCCGCAAGGTATTCGCCGGGCGAGGTGAAGAACCCAGGGGGCGCGGTGCAGAACCTGCTGATCGGGGTATTGAAGAGTTCGGCACAAGGTCAATTTGAGGAGCAGGAGCAACGGAGGGAGTAGGAGGAGGGACTTCGATTTCGGGTGGGGCTGGTTTCACCTCCGCACGGATCATCTCTTCTGCGGTTCGATTCAGGCGCTTGAGAGTTTCTCGGTCCTTTTCTATCTCCGGTGCAAAGACTTCATTGGTGAAACGGGCGATGTCGCGAACTGTTATGCCGGGGTGCCGCTCGTGCGCGAAACGTGTGAGCGCAATCTGAAATTCTTCGGCATTCGAATAGCGATCATCCGGTTTTTTCTTGAGAGCCTTGAGTACGATTTCATCCAAAGCTTTCGGTAAATGGGGACGAATGACGGAAGGAGGGATAATGTGCATCTCGCAATTTTCGATCTGCTTGATCGTTGCCACATCATCGCCACCTTGAAAGAGTTTTCGCGCTGTAAGCAGTTCCCAGAGCACGGAGCCAAGAGCAAAGACATCACAACGACCATCTGCCCGAACTCCTGATAGCTGTTCTGGTGAGAGATAACTGGGCTTCCCTTTGATTGTTCCTGATACGGTTGTGTCCAGATTGCTCGTGGCCTTCGCAATTCCAAAATCAATGATCTTAACGATACCGAGATAAGAGATGAGAATATTGCGCGGACTGATATCCCGGTGAACGATATTCAGAGCCTCGCCCGTTGATTTGTCAGTAAAGGTATGCGCGTAGTGCAAACCGGTAGCCGCTTCCGCGATGATCAGTGCAGCCAGTTCGGGCGGCAGTGGCCGGTTCAGCTCATCCAGTCGGGTCAGGTGTTGGCGCAGGTCTTTTCCATCCACCCACTCCATGATGATGTAAGGCTGGCCGTTTTCCTCACCGAAGTCGTGAAGAGTGCAGATATTCGGATGGGTGAGTCCCATTGTGACGCGGATTTCGTCGCGAAACATGTTCAGGAACACCGAACTGGCATCGAAAGAGCGCTCGATCCGCTTGATCACGACGATCCGACTGCCACCGTCAGCCTGGGCAAGACGCGCACGAAAGATCTCGGCCATTCCCCCTTTGGCCAGACGATCGAGCAGAAAGTAGCGACCGAACTTTTTCAGTTCATCCGTCATTGAATCACGAATCCTCAACAGGACTTATCGGGTTTTTTGAAAAATAGTGAAATCCGAGTGTGAAATGAAAAGAAAATTTACCAAGTGCCCTAAGATGGGTAAAATCATGAGAGATGACTCTGCGCATGAATTTTCAGTTCATACTCCTGTGCTTATTGATATTCGGCGTAACTGGATCAGTTTATGCTGAGCAGGTTTCTGTGACCTCCAGCGGCAAAGTGGTGGGTATTTCTCGAGGTGAACCGCAGAGGATCGATTTCCTGCTGCTCCAGTCCTTGGAAATCGTTAGAAAAAGCTTTGTACTTGTGAAAGACCGCGGAGCTAACGTTCTCTACGCGCGAGTGAAGCAGTGGGACGCGGCGCGAAAAACGCTGAGTCTTGAAGCGGTGAGAAGGTACGGCGACAACTCGGCTATTTCACTTTCCAGAAATTATGACCTGGTACTTCGGGTGGAAGAGAGGGGCGGGCCCAAGGCGGAAAACAGAGTCGAGCCTTCGAAAGTGGAAGCTAGACCGGAAGTAAGACAGGAAACAAGACCGGAAACAAGAACGGAAACAGCGAAAACAAGCCCGCCGGCTCAAATCTCTTTTCAGGCGCGTTCGACAAGGCGCTGGTTTATTGATCTGTCCTACGGAGATCCCATCTCCCAGCAGCCCTTGAATTTTCATGCGGGCTACCACTTATTCTCATTTCTGAGTACCTATGCTGCCTATGGATATTACGCAGAGAAAGCTCCGGGTGGATCAGCTTACATGTCGGATGCTGTTTGGGGAGTTCGTGCCTTGATGCCTGACAGGGAGCTTTCGCCCTTTCTTTCTGCGAGCATCAATTATGTGAAAATTTACTCGCAGCAGCTGGATGGAGAGCGTACCTATTTCGACGGATTTGCAGGAATCGGGTTTGGCGGGGAATGGCAGGGACCCACAGGGCTGCGGGCTGCCGCGGCTTTTACCTTTTTCATCGGGCGCGATCTTCCAGATGAGACCTGGGCTCCATCTGCCCTCAGCTTTCGCTTCGGTTGGGCGTTGTAGCCAAAATAAAATTGTCGCCGGTTTCCCATGCTCGGGTCTCTGGATTCCAGAGTTTTTGCACTCCTGAAGTTGTCCCGGTTGATTCGTCGACCGTCATCAGAAGATAGCCGGTTTTGATCTGGGTAGCTGCAACGTTGCTGGTGGGGTAGTGCATGGCTATGAGCGGGTCGGTTTCCTTGGGGTCGTAGGAAACTGTATTGGCTCCACCGTTCCCGACCACCACTTGCTCGATCCCCTTGACTGTCCCGCGGCAGTAGAGGTGAATATGCCCGCAGAAAAATGCGAGCGCGCCGGCTTTTTTCATGCTTTTCCACAGAACGTCTCTCGAAGTGGTATGGGAATAAAGATCCGGAAAAGGGGATTTGCCGCTGGTGCCGACTCTGAAAGCGGGAGGATGAGAGAATACAAACGTAAAAGCCGCGTTCCCGCTCGCCAGATGACTTTCCGCCCAGGACTCATTCACGTACCCCCGGATCACTTTGAGAATTTTTGTGCTGTAAGCATCGAGCGCGACGAATCTAGCTCCTTTGTGGGTGACGCTGTAGGTGAGTCCTTTCTCGTTTTCGGGCCCGTTCTGAGGCATGAAGGCGCCGATCTTTTCTTCATAGGCTTTCTTCAGGGCACTTTCAGTCATGAATTTTCCGTCTTCGTGATTGCCCCGGATCACATAAAGCGGGATGCCCTTTTTAGTGTCAAAATCGTAAACGGGCCTGATCGCGGCCTTCCAGTTTTCCAGCATTTCGCGGTACTTCCCGGTCATCGGTGAGGACTTGCTCGTATAGTAACCGTTGATCAGATCACCCGTATGCAGTACGAGGTCGGGCTTTTCGGCGGCAATGGCTTGCGCCAGCAGCGCAAGATCGGGGCTGATGCCCGTGAGGGTATCGGTTGTGAGATCGCGGGTATCGCCCATCACAACAAAGGACCACTTGGGCTGGGCGGCTTCCGCTGCCGAAAGCGAGAGGGCCGTTGCGAAAGCGAGAAGCCAGAATCTGGAAAATGCTTTCATATTTCCTTTGCTCTCCATTGTTGAAGGAATCGGCAAAGCTCCAGAGGATTTTTTCCGACCGCGGTTTCATCTGAAAGGACAATGCCGTCGTAACCGGCTTCTTCCGCCCGGGCGAGCTGCACCACTTCGGAGCGGGTGGGTTGCGGGAAGTGGGTCATGTATTCGAGGACCTGTCCTGCAAGCCAGGCGGGTTTCTTAAGCTTCGGAATTCGTTTTTCAAAATCCGTCTGAAGCGCGGCCATTTTTCTCAAGCCGGCCTGTGCCCCCAGGTCTCCCCGGCATAACCAGAGTTCATCAAAGGCAGCGTCGATCACTTGAAGGTTTTGCAGCGCTTCGGGTCTTTCGAGTTTGGCGATCAACTTCCGTCGACCGATCAAAGGCCGGATCAATTTGGCTTCGTCTCCGGTGTTGACGAAAGAAAAGGCATAATCCACGAAGTCTGCCCCCGCGGTCAGGCGGATCATGTGAGTATCGAGTTCAGATATTTTCTTGTAAGGAATCGGGTGTTGCGAGCGATTGATCCCCTTGTCACTCGAAAGCGGCCCACTGCGCAGAACTTTTGCATGGGCCATTTCGGAGCTATGGTCCAGAATCTCCAGTTCAACCCGCGCATCATTGAGCGTGATCCGGTCTCCCTTTTGTATTTCAGAGAAAAAAAGTTCATGCGGGACCGGGATGATGCCGGTCTCACTGGTTTTATGGGTAAAGAGCAGCGTGACCGACTCTGCCAGCCCGGTTGCAGGGGGAATTTTCCCGATGCGCATTTTGGCGCCCTGAAGATCCAGCGTGACTGGAATGGTGCGTCCGGTTTTACGAAAGAGCGCGTCGAGCTTCTCAAGCCAGAGTAGCAAACTTTCCGGTTGAAGGTGCGCGGCATTCAAGCGGAAACGGTCTGCAGCCGGAAAAATCCCCTCCAGGGTCGCGGTCGTAAAAGTTGCCGGCCCGAGCGTCAATGTCGTCTTGAGCATGAGTGACTTAGAACGCGAAAACCATCGAGATCATCGGATTCAGTTCGGCTTCCACGGGTTTGGACGTGAAGGCCCGGTCCGTGTAGTTGTCGGCGGGATTTTCAGCGGAAGTAAAGGTTCCCGACTTATAGCTGGCGCTCTTGTAAATCAGACTGATACCCAGTGAAAAGATGCGCGAAAGAGGCGCCGTATAGCCCACATTCACCTGAAACCCGCTGCTCAGCTTCTGTTCGTAGAAGTTGTCTCTCATGTTCAAGCCCGAGCCGTCATCAATGTCTTTATCGCTGTAACTTCGCTTACCACTGAAAAGGTAAGTGCCCAGGAAATGGAAGCGTCCTGCGATCAGCCCCAGCGTAGGACCCATGTCCGTGAATTTTTCAAGTTGGTCTCGACCTGCGGATTGATTGGGAACCGCTTCACCCTTTAAAGGTGCGCGCCCCGTATCGTAGGTGAAGCCCACGAGCATTTTGTTCCAGAAGGCATAACCGAGAGTACCGCGGAAATCATAGCCCAGGCCCGAGGCAGCATTGATGGTCTTGGCTTCAAAGGTTCCGCCGAGACCAGTGTCACCGGAGTAGCGGTCTGTTTTTTGAAAGATGGGAGCCCCGCTGAGCTGGATATATCCGCCTGCCCAGGCTGAGGAGAGCTGAGAAAATGAAACGGAAACCGCCAAGAGAGCCAGAAGTGCGCGAATTTTCATGAGTGATTGTCCTTTCCTTGAACAAGTAAAAATTTTGAGCGGGATTGGGGCGCAAGTCTACTGATTTCAATGCTTAAGAATCTTCACTCATTCTTGAAAAATATAAAAAACTTTAAAAACAGGAAGATAGCTCATTTAAGGACGCCTGTCTGGCTAAAGCACGTATAAAGTAACGCGACGTGTTAAGATTTAGAAATCAAGGAGCACGTTGGCTATGAGAACACTCTTCAGACCTGGGGTCCTGATCATTGTTGTGCTGGGTTTTGCAATCGCGGGGTGCGAAGGCGGGCCGGCATCCGAAAGCATGGACGAGCCAGCGCTGGCACTGGAATCCTGCTCCGAACCTTTCACACAGAGCTTTGAGCCCGCACGGTTGAGCGGGGGCCGACATTTTTATTTCGATGCTGCTGCTCTTTCGTTTCTGGACGATCCAGCCTACGCCGTGAAGGAAATTTTTCTAAACACGACTCTTCGGGGCCACTACAAAGGAGATGATTTTGAAATCCCTCTGGCGATCAATGGTCTTCAGGCGGCTCCCACCAACGGGGCGGCGTTTTATGAATTGACCCGGTATGTTTCAAATGACGATACCTCCAATGTCCGGCACAAACTTCATAAATTGGCAGTCAATGGGGGTGTTTCAATTCATGGCTTCATGCTCAAAGCCAAGCAGAACAAAGGCGAGGTCAAATTCTCGCTCCAGGGGAATTCGCTTTTTGCTTTGAAGGGGATTCTTGAAATTACCGGTTCCTATTCCGGCAGCTGTCCGACACCGAAACCTTCTGAGAGCCCGACTCCGGACCCGACTTCAACCCCAACTCCTTCGGCTACGCCTGATCCTGTAGCGCCGGTGACGCAAATATTGAGTGTAGAACCGTCCGCACCTGTCACGGCTTCGAGTCTGATCTCCTTCTCCTTTGAAAGTGATCAACTCGGAAGCTCGTTCTTCTGTTCTTTGGATGGTGCGACGGCTGAACTCTGCAGTTCACCGCTGGTTCTGTCCGGACTTTCAAATGGCCCTCATGTTTTCCAGGTGTATGCCCAGAATTCCGCAGGCCTGGTGGATGCAACAGGCGACACTCATGAGTGGGCCGTGGACCTGGTTGCCCCCTCGGTTTCCATTTCGAATTTGGCTTCACTCCCTGCACTTTCGGGGCAGGATTCGGTGGAATTCCAGTTGATTGCGGACGATGCTGAAGCGGTGTTCCGTTGCAGTCTGGACGACGCGGAATATATGCCATGCAATTCTGCTCAGTCCTATTCGCAGTTATCGGAAGGCGTTCACCTTTTCAAGGTTCTGGCCGTGGATGCCTTGGGCAATGTGGGCGAGCAGCCGGCGCAATTCCAGTGGATCATCGATCTGACTCCGCCACAGACCTACATCGTGCAGGCCGCGCCCGTTGAAGCCGTCACGCGCAATACGACCATGAGCCTGCAGTTTGCCGCAACCGAGAGCGCGGTTTTTGAATGTTCGCTGGATCATGCGATTTATCAATCGTGCCAGTCTCCGGTAGAGTACACGGCACTTGCTCAGGGACTGCATCGGATCGAAGTGCGTTCGGTTGATCTTGCCGGGAATATCGGAGTGCCTGCCAGTTACTCCTGGACGGTGGATCTGAGCGCCCCGCAACTGGTTCTTGGAAACGTCACGCCGCAAGCGGGCTCACTCAGTAATGCAGCGCTGATCTCGGTGGAGTTCAGTGCGGATGAAGCAGCCTCCTTCTTCTGTACTTTCGATGGCGGGGTGAACGCTTCGTGCATTTCACCTTTCCAAGTTCCAGTTTTAACGGATGGGAATCACGAGTTGAAACTGCAGGCGCGGGATGCGGCAGGAAATCTTTCTGAGGTGATGACCTTGGGCTGGGTAACCGATGCCCGGGCTCCTTCCTTGAGTTTCGGCGCGATTACGCCGACGCCCGCTAGCCGCAGCAATTCCAACTGGCTCACTGCTGTTGTGAATGCCAGCGAAGAAAGCATTTTGTCCTGCTCCCTGGATGCACAGAATCTGGGGATCAGCTCTTCGCCTGTTCAACTTTCGGCTCTGGCTGAAGGCGCTCATGAGCTGATTGTGGGAGGTGTGGATCGCGCAGGAAATCATGCTGCTCCGATCAAACACTCGTTCACGGTGGATCTCACTGCACCGGTCACTACTCTTGGCTCCGCAGTCGGGGCGATCACTCATGAAACCTCGAATGTCTTTGTATTCAGTGCTTCAGAAGCGGCAACCTTCGAATGCAATTTGAATGGCGTTGGATTCAATGCATGCACCAGTCCCATCCAGATTTCAGGGTTCGCCGACGGTGAGCATTACTTCCGGGTTCGTGCAACGGATCTGGCTGGAAATCTAGGTCCCGTAGTGTCGGCCTTGTGGACCGTGGATCTCACGGCGCCGGTTGTGACTCTTACGGTGAGCCGGAGTGCGAATGCCAGTATTCAGTTCGGATTCAGTTCAAATGAAGCAGGGAGTGTCTTCACCTGTTCTCTGGATGGCGCTGCTTTCACGAGCTGCAGTTCGCCGCTCGCTTTCAGCGGTCTTGCCATCGGAAATCACAGTTTCATTGTGCGCGCGAGTGATCCTCAGGGTAATTCGGATCCGGCGGGTGTCAGTCATGCCTGGACCGTCGAACCTCTCGTGACGACAAAAATCATCTCGGTCGTGCCATCGGCCACTTTCACCAATCAGCGCACTGCGAACTTCTCGTTTGATACCAACGTAGGAGTGAACTTTATCTGTGGTCTTGATGGCGGTGCTCTTGCTCCTTGTGTTTCGCCGGTGAGTTACACAGGTATGGTCGATGGTTTGCACAACTTCCTGGTATACGCGATTGATCGCTGGGATGTGCAGGACCCGGTGGGCGCTCAGTATAGCTGGACCGTGGACGGTACGGTACCCGTCGTGGTCTCGATCACCCATTCGTATACGCGAAGTTCAGCGACGATCAACTGGACGACCAATGAGCCTTCGAGTGCGCAGCTCAACTGGGGAGTGGGTACCGACACGAGCCGGCTGATCCCGGATAACGGAATCTATTCCACTGCCCATACGGTCACGATCACCGGGCTTTCGTCCAACACCCAATATGCTTACATAGTCGGCGGCAGAGATCAGGCAGGGAATTCGTACCAGTACACGAAAAGGGCTTTCAGGACGAATCCTTGAGTGGGGCGCTTGGGAAAGGGGCGCTTGGAAATTTCTGAGTGCTAAGGAAGCCCCTGCTCGGCTTTGAATTTTTTCAATATCGGCTGGAAATCCAGCTCCATCACAAGCGGATAGTGATCCGAAGGGTTCAATTCTCTTTGGTCATAAGTGCGTGGAAGCGGGAGCGGAATTCCGTCTTTGTTTTTATAGCGATAAACCCAGGTGCGGGAAACATCTTTTGAAAGTCCGGGCGAGACATAAAATGCGTCGATCTGATTTAATTCACGGGGGCCATCACGGGGATGAAAGGTATGGGTCACCCGGTTTTTCGGTGCGACTTGATTTTTGGAGACCGTGAACGCTTCGGACAGACCATTACCGGTCAGGCTCAGCATTTCGTTTGATTCAACAGGTGTATTGAAATCACCACCGAGCACGATTCTGGCGTCATCTCCGAACTTTCTGCGGTAGGTGAGAACCACCTCAGCGGTTTTGTCCGCCTGGGCTTTCCGGAGGATCACGGATCCGGGATCGCCGGGCCGGTCCCGCATCGATTTGCTGTGATTGCCCAGAACCACCAAGAGGGGATTATCGGTCTTCGGTTGCCCGGGAGTGCGCAGAATCATGACCGGGAGGTCACGGGAATAGAGGGGTGAAACAGCTTTGCCTGGGCGGGTCGGGTCCAGCCACTTCAGATCCCGGTGCGTTTCCAATTCGACGGTGAGGGGCAGATCCTTTTTGACCAGAAATCCGATATTGATGCCGCGGCCGTCATTTCCGACCGTAAGATAAGCATTATACGCTCCGTCCAATTCCTCATCAGCAAACCTCTGCAAGGTTTCCAGGCCTCCTTCAATTTCCTGTGCGATCAAAACATCGGGGCCGATCTCGCGAATGGCGGTGGCCTTCCCGGCGAGCTTTTCCAATTCTGCCTGCTTCGGTGCCCCTTTCATCACCAGGGTACCGTCGGGTGCGTAACGGTATTTGCCGACGTGTTCGCGAAGGTTCAGCAGGTTATAAGTTGCGATTCGGAGCTCTTTCATTTCTTCCAGAGAACGAACTTTATAGTTCGAGGAGGTGTTCCGGATGATCTTGCGAAGCGCCGATTCCAGGCATCTGGAGTTGCGTTGATCGCGGGCGAGTGACTCAGGAGCGGCTGCAAGACAGAGCAATAAGGCGAGGCAGAGCACGGGTTTGCGTGCTTTGAGGATGGATCGGAGCGGTACTTCAATTGCCAATAAATCCTTATACTTGAACAAAGAGATCTCCCTCTTCCTTATCGGCGAAATTGCAGGGAAATATTAATTGAAAAGTAAAGCCAAACGGGGAGAATCATTGAACTAGGGGAGAATCCAATGGAAAAGCGGCAAAAAAAAATAGCGATCATTGGTGCCGGTATTGCCGGGCTTTGTGCCGGAGTCCAGGCCAGGCGGGCAGGTTTTGACGTCGATATCTACGAAATGGCAAAAGTCCCCGGCGGGTTGGCAATGAGCTGGAAACGCGAAGACTATGTCTTTGAGAGTTGTATTCACTGGCTTGTGGGGTCAAATCCGGAAAGCCTATATTATGCTTGGTGGAAAGAAGTGCTGGATATTGAAAAGCTCCGGTTCATCGATCCGGAAGAACACTCCCGTTTTGAAACAGAAGATGGACAGTCCCTGGTCATTTATCGCGATGTGGACCGGATGGAAACCGAACTCCTCCGTCAGGCACCGGAAGATGCCGAGGAAATCAGGAAGTTTGCCGGTGCCATCCGGAGATTTGCGCGTTTGGATATGCCTCCCAGTCCCGAGCTTAATTTCGAAAATGCAGTCCGGATGTTCAAAATGGTGCCGCATCTGGGGGAACTCAAGCGCTGGTCGGGGATGACCTTGAAAGAATACTCAGCCCGCTTTAAAAACCCGCTGCTCCGGAAGTTTTTTGGCGAGAGCAGCATGTCTGAACTGTCGGCAATCGCGCTGCTTTTCTCATTGGTATGGATGACCAAGAAAGACGGAGGTTATCCCATCGGGGGTTCTGCGCCGCTGATCGGGCTGATCGTGGAAAAGTTCAAAGAGCTCGGGGGGAGAATTCATTTTGGCAGCCCGGTCAGAAAGATCCTGGTCGAGAATGATCGCGCAGTGGGACTCGCGCTTGCTAACGGAGAAACGGTGCGGGCTGATTGGGTGATCTCGGCTGCGGATGGGCACGCAACCATTTACGACCTGCTGGAGGGCCGTTACAAGGATTCACGAATTGACGAAATCTACACAAATTTCCAGACCTTTCCCTCTTATTTCCAGATCTCGTTTGGGATTGCTGACAAGCTGGATGATTTACCGGACTACCTGGTCAGGGTCTTGAAAGAGCCGATTCGCTTCGATCCGCAAACCTCAGGCAATCAGCTTGCCTTCCGGGTTTTTCATTTCGATCCGACCTTGGCACCTGAGGGAAAAACCTCGGTCACCTGTTTTGTTCCGACGGACAACGCGGAATATTGGGTCAAGCTCCGGGCTGAGGACAAGGACGCCTACAAGGCCCAAAAAGCCAGAATAGCGGAAGAGGTTCTGCAGGTTCTGGAACGACGCAGACCCGGTATTCGTACAAAAGTGGAAGTCACGGATGTCGCCACTCCTGCAACTGTGTTCCGGTACACCGGTAACTGGAAGGGGAGTATGGAGGGATGGTTGCTGACGCCGAAGACGGGGTTCAGCCCACTTAAAAGCAAACTTCCCGGCCTGAAGGGCTTCCGGATGATTGGTCAATGGGTGATGCCAGGCGGTGGACTTCCATCCGGACTGATCACGGGGCGATCGGTGATTCGCGAAATCGTGAAAGAGGATTGATCGTCCGGGGGTAAAAGTTTATTAAATGCGGCTCTATTTTTTTCCGGCCTTACTTCCTTTTTCGGCATTGTTGCCTGGTCTTCTCGCACTGGTCGGCGCTTTTGCCGCCTTTTACCAGAAGCTCATGAAAAGGCGAAAGCTTGCTTGGGCACTGGGAATCGGCAGTTTCCTGCTCTTGCTGTTTCTTGCGGGATCATATTTTCGACAATACTATTTGAAAACACAGCTTCCTTCGCTTCAGCTGATTGAGACGCTCCCCAGGCTGGATGCGAAAATATCCTGGAACCAGCTTCTACCCCGTGCACCGCTTTCGAATCTCGTATATACCGGGCAGTTCAAGCTCGTCCTCTTTGGGACGCGTCAGAAGACCCTGGATGCCGTTTCGACCGAAGACGGAACACTCAGGTTTTCGCTGCAAATGTCTGAACCTGTTCTGAGTGAACCGTTGGTCCTGGACCAGGATGCTTTTGTGGGAGAAGGACTTCACGACGCACTGAAATCCAGGATGGTTGCCCTTGAGCTTCCTTCAGGGCAGCCTCGGTGGCAATATGCGGTCAATGGACACATCGAATCAACGCCGCGGGTTTCGATCGATGAGGAACGCATTTTCTTTTGCGCGGGGGATTCCGGTGTTTTTGCCCTTTCCAGGAAAACGGGTGGGTTGCTTTGGAATACTCAGCTCGGCCATTGCGATACAACGCCATTTCTGGAGCGCGGCGTGCTTTATGTTCTGGCCAGCGGCGCGAAAGTCGAGCAAAGCGCCTTGACTGCGATGGACGAAAATACCGGGAAAGCTCTCTGGACCCTTCCTCTGCCCGGACAACCCTGGGGTACGCCCATGCGGGACGAGGTTACTGGAAATCTTCTACTCTCAACTGGGGCGGGACAGCTGGATTTCCCGATCAAAGCTGAAGAACAGGGCTGGGCTCATGCGATTGATACTCAGTCCCGCCAAGTGGTTTGGACAAAAATCCTCGGAGGAATGCCGCTTTTGAAGCAGGGTCTGCTGCGGAGGAAGCAAGGAACTCTGGTAATTCAGACGCTAAAAAACGGTAAAATCAACGCTCTCGATTCCGCTTCTGGTAGGGAAGTCTGGTCAGTCGATCTCGGAGCACCGGTCCTGGCGGTGCCGGTTCTCGGGCAGGATGGTACAAGTCTGGTTGCAGTTGATTTTGCAGGACGAGTTTCGACGATCGATGGAAAAACGGGACGGCTCCGTTTCGCTCAAGATCTCGGCTTTGAAACCACGTCCAGCCCTGTCTTGGGCGCGGGAAAGGTATTTCTTGGTACCCGAGCTGCTGTTTGGGGTCTGAACTGGCCGCTGGCAGAGGTAGAACAATGACGGAAAAGGAATGGGTGATCTTCGCGGAAGATTTCCCGGAATTGTCGGAACTTCCTGAACTCGAAGCTCTCTGGCGGACCGCTCTGGGCGAATTGGGTTTCAAGAGTATTCCCGAGGTGGAATTCTTCCGACAAATGAGGGGCCAGCTCTGTTTGAATGCCCGGCTTTTTGAAAAAATTCTGGGCGCCAATCTGATTGAAAAAATGCAGACTCAGTGGAAAATCGAAAGGTTTTTGGTCCAGGCGGATTCCAAGCCAGAGGATCTGAGAATCCGGAGTCTGGCCCTCGGGATCTGCCAGCAAGTTATCGTCATGAGAATGCCGACGCATACCGATGCTCAAATGGCCGTCTGGCTTGCTGATCTCAGTGCGGCTCCTTCATGGACAAGATCGCATTTACGCAAATTGCTGCAGATTCAGAAAGTGCGAAACACAATTTCGCATTGCTGGGATGTCTACCGCCGAACCGAACCTGAGGCTTTCGAAAATAGTTCGAACAATAATCCGCAGGAATACTTCTCTGAATGGAAGGGCCTTCCTGTTTGTGCTGGCCTGATCCTCGGAGAAATCGAAATAGTTGATAAATCCAACGAGCAAGATAGAATTCTTCTCTTTCGCCGCGCCCGCCCCGAATCGGTCGAATTTTTCGAGGGTGCACGAGCCGTTTTATTCGCTGAAGGCGGAGTTCTCAGTCATGCCTGCTCAATCGCGAGAGAGCGGGGGATCCCGTGTATCACCGGGTTGGGTCTGGATTGTTTTATGCGAATTCAGGAAATCACCTCGCAAGGAACGTTGACCGTGGAAGTCGATGCAGGGCGCGGAATCGCAAAAAGTATCTCCCGGTAAAATCTGCCGGCTTGTTTCTCCCTCTTTCCTGAATCAAGATAGTCTCTGGGGAGAAGCGCGCCTATGTCGAAACGGTGGGTATCTGTTCTTTTTCTTTTTTGGGCTCTCACAGCAAGCAGCCCAGTTGGGCATGCAATCGAAGTCAAACCCTATCAGAAGGATTCAGCCGTCACCGGCATTTTGACGAGTGATCCGGATTGCGTCGTCAAAGAAGGGCGAGGCACTGCGCAGCTCTGGGTATCGGTGGGACAGATTCTTGTTTATCAGCTCGATGTCCCCCCCGGCGGCAGTTATGAATTCCATCTCGTCCCGGGCAAATACGATCTGGCCGTCACGAATTCCAAAGGTTGCCTTGCTCAGAAACAATTCACTCTCGCTCCCAAACAAGTGGCTAAAGTGAATCTCCATCTGACTCAAAAGCGAGGTGGATCATGAATCTCTTTAGAATCAAGGCATTTTTCGGATTATTATTCATTGTGGCGAGTGCGCTCCCGCTCTCATTTCAAAATGCCTACGCCTTTGGTTTCTGTGCTGGTTGCTGCGGAACCACGTGCATGGCGCAGATGAACAACTACTGCCCGACCTGCAATGCCTGGAATTATCAGCCGCAAATGACCACTCCGTGGTCAACGCCAACACCATATTGGTGGCAGTCGGGGCCGATGAATTACTCCAATTTTTATGCGCCGGCGCCTTGGCAATACTACTCGCCTCAAATGTACAGTCCGATGATGACGCCTGGAATTATGGGAAACTATTATCCGGGACATGCGAATGTGGGAGCAGGCAAGCCCAATATTTACATCGAAGGTGCTGCCGGAACTGACTTCAAGATGAAAATCCGGTTCCTTGAAGAAGACGCCAACTGGCTTGCGGCTATTCCAGTTCATGGTGTCGACGGGTGGAAAGGGACGTTGGGCGAAAAGAACCAGATCAAAACAGAGCAGGGGACCTATCCCTACTTCTTTTCTGATTACCGGGTTCATGACCGCGCCATGCAGGACAAGGAAGGTTTCTGCGCGACGAAAGACAAAGTCATAGGCAAGATGGCTATGTCTCTCAAAGCTGCGGGCTTCAGTAAAATGGAGATCGGCGATTTTCTGGAATACTGGACCGTGAAATTGCCTCAGTCAAAAAGCTACTGTGTCTATCCGCAGGATGAACGGCAACTGGATCGGATTACCGCTCTGGATGTGACACCCAAGCCCAAATCAATCCGGCGTCTTTTGTTTGTCGTTCAGGTAGAAGAAGGTCTCTTTAAAAATGGAGAGAAGTTCACCTCGGCTCCGCCCAATACGTGGTCTCCGCAACCTGTACGTAACCTGGCCAGCAGTCCGGCCGAAAAGGGCGGAATCACTGTTCGCGAGTGGGGCGTGGCCTTCCTGATTGCGAAGCCTTGAATCACTCTTCTGGTTACTCCCAGAAGAAATTGAGCTGCATTCCTACGTAGTAGTTTTTCAGGTTATGGTCGTGATCCGGAATCGGGTAAGCCACAAAGCTTGTGTAGGACTGAATCTTGGCTTTCTTCTCAAAACTGTCGATCATTTTTCCAAGACCTCTGACGGCATAGCCGCCGGGATTCAGAATGACTTTCGTCACGCTGCCCAGGGTTTTGGAGCGCAGTAGTTTTCCGTCGTTCTTATCGATTTTTTTGATCGCCTGATAAAAAAGTTCTCCGAGCAACGAACCGACTACGGGCGTGGCGATCAGGTCCTGCAAAGACGGTGTTTCAGCAAAGGCTTCAACACCGTATTCCCAGAAGAAGGTCGACATTAAAACCGAGTAGCCAAAGGATTTCATCCAGGAATAGCCCTCGTGCCTGGCGATCTGGTAATAGATGGCGCCCGAAATCGGGTGTCCGATGTAGTTGATCATGAAATCATCTTTGTCCATGATCGGACCTGCCCGAACGTTCTTGGCCCATTTTTTGGGCATGCTCGCCAGGAATTCCATTTTGTTTTCGCTATCCCACTTGGAGAAGGAAGGTGGTGCGGCGACCAGAGCGCCGAAGGTGGCTAAACCCAGAAGGAGAATCCCCTTATTCTCCTGAAGAAACCTTTTTTCACTTTCGTTGAGCTTGGCTTTCGGAAGTGCCAGCTCGTGATACGTATAGGGGTGGCCGTCTTCATCGAATGCCTCTTCATGTGAAATATCTTTGAGGCCAAAAATTGAAATGTAAGGTTTGGCGGGATCCGGGTTTTCGCAGACTGGGGTCTCGATGCCGAGTTCATCCACGGTTCGAAGGCAAGTCTCGCGATCTCGCGTATCGATCGTGATCACATTCGCGCGAACGAGGTTGTTCCTCTGCTTGTCCGGAGCGGGACCAGAATCGTATTGGGGAAAAAGACTGCCGGGTTGGAAAAAGTTTTTTAGCGTTGTTTCTTCAGCTTTGGCGGCCCCTAAGCCGACCGAAAGAATGAGCGCAACTGCAACAATACCGGGTTTCCAACTTTTCATTTCAACCTCCACAGGCCCTTCTTTGAGAAGAAGGGTTGAACTAAGAACAGGAGCATCTTATCTGAAAAAATGACGCAGTGCAATATAGAACAGGGTGTCTTAAAAACAGTAATAACATCATATATATAAAAAAAATTGGAGGCCTACCCGCAACGCGATGCTGAAGTTGCCAATGAAGTGCTCCGATTATTGTTCAATCTTTGGACATGGCCGTCCGAAAAGTGAGTGATGCTCTTTTGTCCTCACAAGTTCGCATTCTTAATTGGTTTTTCTAGCCTTCTACTCGTTGCCAGTAGTTCCCCGCTCTTTGCTGAAACCGAAGTTTATAGTTCTCGCCCGAAGATTGAGCAAGCGATACCGAGAAAGCACGCCGAGCTTGGGGCCAGTTGGGAACGTATTAAACGTGCACAACTCGAGGCGCTCGCTTTCACTATTGAAGCCTACCCGGAACATGACCTCTACTTCCTGGCACGCGACGGAGAAATGCTCTATGACCTCGCAAGAGTGGCACTCAAGGATGATCCCCAGGCGCTCAGGCGGGTCCATCTGATCAATCTTTCACGCGTGAATATTCAAGACCCGAACCTCCCAGAATACCTCAAGCAGGAAGGAATTTCCAAAGAGGCAATTGCCAAGGGAAAAAAGATTCTACTCGTGGACACGGGCTTTTCCGGAACCATCTCAAACAAAATCGAACGGGTTCTCGGAGCGGATGCGAAGAAGGGACTCTCCACGCACCTTTTAATATCCGAAACGAATCAGTACCCGTCCTTCAGGTCATTTCTTTCGGAAATTGTGCCCACCTCCGCCTGGTTCCAGCCGGAGCAAATGCACAGTATCATTGTAAAGTACGAACATCTGCCACGCTTCTCGGATCGTTCTCACGGTTTTGAAAAAATCAATGGCAGGTGGGAACCGCTGAGCGAAAAAGGATCCATGACCAATGGTCAAGTCGATCCCCAAGCTGCGAGAAAGTACATGGAGGATCTCGCAGTCTTTGGTGCAGACCCGAAAACCCAAGAATTATTCAGGGCCAAACGCAAGCGCTGGCAGACTCCTGTTGAACTGTTCCGGGCGGGCAGTCGCAAGGAGACGATCGAGTATCTGTCCCGGAAACTGAAAGAGTATCCCGGAAACGCTGTTAATGAAGGCATGGTGCGGGATTTTGTTGAATGGACACGCTTTGAAAAAATGCGGAATTCAGCCCGTCAAAGTCTCGCGCTCGCTGATCTAGGTCTCAAACCTATACCGAAAAATGCATCTAGAAATAAAAACTATCTCAAAACGCGCTTTCCCAAGTGGACGCAGGTCTTCGAGTCACCTGAAGTCGAATTGAAGAAACTCGCCGCTGCGGGTGATGTCGGTACGCTCTTGGGAATCGATTCGATCGTGCAGGACGCAAAAATCCGGAGCCGTATTCTGAAAGCGGTAGCTCAACATGAACCGAGTCGCAAATGGCTGCCGCTCTACGAGAGCTGGCTTGACAATCCTCAGCGCGATCTTCTGGAAAGTATGCCCGGGCTGATATTCAGGAAAAAGAATTTTGTTCAGTTGCCGGAATCCTCAATGCTGATTTCAAAATTCATCGATGCAGCCGAAGAGGAAGCACATGACGAGCTGGTGAAGCAATTTTTCTCCCGCAGTCTTGCCAAGGAACTACCCGACCTTGAGAAGCTCTGGCTGGAGCTGCTTATACGCTGCGACCAAGATACGCTGGTCGAAATCAATCGGATTCTCCACAGTGAAAGCTATTCAGAACCGCGGTGGGACCGAATCAGGAATTTCGCAGGAATTCAGAACCAGACGGAGAGATCAAAGCAGATCCTGGCGGCCGAAAAGTTGGCAAGCAGGGCTCCCGCCCAAATTCATCCCGCTCAGGCGCCAGTACCCAAAGTACGCCCTCTGAAAAAAGTGCGGCCGATCAGTCTACCGGATCTTTCCACCGCCGAAAAGCGCGTCGGATGGCTGATGAGCGTGCAGGAAAAAATCCCGGGTCTGTTCAAACAAGCTGCTACTCACGATGTGAATCTCTTGAAGCTGCTGGAAGCTCAAAGCCAGTTGCAAACCGAATTGGCAGCAGATCCGGAGTATTTGAAGATGCTGCAAGAGGCGCATCCCGGTCTCCTTGAAATCGAGATTCGGTCACGGAGTGTTCATTCACATCAGAGTTTCCGCATTAGAGAGGATGCCGTAGCGAAGTGGAAAGCGCAGCTCGCTCAAAGGCTTGATCAACTCATGCAAGTTCCCGGAAGCGGGGACCTTGGTAAAGACCTGGCCGAGATGCAAAAGACACTCCTTTCGAATCTGGCGGGTCGCAGTTCGCAGGGGATGATTACTGGGATTGGGCTGACGCTTCCGAGTGACAAGCGTGAGGCGCTATTTCGGGCTGCGACGAGCGAAGAAAAACTGCGGATTCTCTCGTCGAATCTCCCAGACAGGATCGGAGACGGTTTCAAATCAGAACAGTATCTCTTGCAGAAAAACCCGAGCAAAGTTGATACGCTGAAAAGCCTCCGAGAAGTCTTAGCAAGTGAACAGCGGCTCCATGACGTCATCGAAATGCGTGTAGTCCTCCAAAATGGTGAGGGTGTGCTTCCCTCGGACCGAGTTACTGCCAAGCGGCGAATTGCTGCCATGGCTGCCGAGGATCTTGAATTCTTTACGGACCCGGATGCATTGAAGCCGCGACTCAAGGGAATGGGGATTTCGGGTCCAAGCGAAAAGAACATTTCCAATCTGATCCAAAAAGGTGCCCGCAAGTTCGCCGAGCAAACCGAGGAAGTGAGTGAAACTCTCAGTTCAGGAATTCGGCTGGTCGAGGTACCTCCCGCAGCAGGAATATTCCGTGGCTGCACGGGAGGAGACTGCTCAACTCGAATGTCCTTTCCATATCCGAACGCGCCGGCAGAAAAGGTCTTCTTCATCTATGATCATGCCGGCCTGAAGGGATATGCTACCGGGACGGTGGGCAAGTCCAAAGGTAAGAAGTCGTTTTACCTCATAACGATTGCCGGTCCCCGGATGTCGGGCGCCGATACCAAAATGGTCTTCGAGGGGCTCGATAGCGCAAAACAGGCGCTCGGCATAGAGCAGATCCTTTTACCTCAGTCCCAGCAAGTGACGAGTATGATCAACTTTCTTCCTATCCGCGAGGAGTATCAGAAGGCTCTTGCAGCCGGTGAGAGCGTCAAATTTATTCATATCGACAAACAATTCCGAAAATCTATTCAAAACTTTGAATCAGACTTCAATACGAAGGGCTACGATCATATTGAAAATAATCTGGACGCTGTTATTTACAAACCAGACGTGGAGATGAAGAAAAACCTGGCGGTCACGGTGTCAATGCACCCCGCTGATGCGATCTCACCCAAGCCGGTTGATAAGCCGCGACTGATATCCTTCATACTGGACCTGATTCAGTCCGGTCGAGTTGATCAAACCCAGGAGTTCCTGAGCGCGGTCCATCTGACAGGCAGGGATTTGTACGATGCTATTTATCTTGCGACGGAAGCGGGTAACCCCGAGATGAGTTCTGCGGTCCTCAATTTACTCGGCATGAACGATACGCTCGAAAGATTGTCAGAACTGGCTCCGGAGACTTCCCGGAAGGCGCAGGCAGACCTTCGACTGCTTCTGGCCCAAAATCAATTTGATGAGCCCGGCCATTTCCAAATCACGAGTGATCGGGGAAAAGCAGTATTGGCTTGGGCCAACTTCGACCAGGAGGAAAGCCAGATCATTCACGCCAATACGGGCGGGGTCAATCGGGCGGATTATCTTAAACAGCGGGAGGCGTTTCTCGTTAAATACAAGGTCCCCATGGAGAAGGCCCGCGAGAGTAAAGTTTACAGGGTTGGCGAATTATGGGTGAAGGACGCGTTTTCAGATGCGAACATCGAGAATACGCTGGCCATCCTCGATGGTGATATAAGCCTGCGTGAATACTCTCGAGGTCCCCTGGTATCGAGGCTTTCCAGTCCGACGACCTCAACCGAATTTCTCGACACTCTGAAGAAGAAGACCTCAAAAGAAACATGGTCATTCATCTTGAATACGGCCGTCGGTACAGAGTCATTGGATTCCAAGCTCGTGCCCCAGGTTTTGGAGTTTTATAAAGAATATTTCGTCCAGGAGTACGTGAACGATATCAAGCCTGCGCTTCCATTACTGAAAAGAGTTCCGATCGAGGAATCCCTGTATTTTTACAATATCGGTGATGAATATGGAGTCATGGCGCCCATCCACGCTGCAATCTTCGAGAAGGTGCCTCTTGAATCAGAAGATCAGATGGTCAAGATCGCCAGTGCCATCAGAGCAAGGACAAATGTAATGCATAACGAGGCGATGCTCTTTATAATTCATCGCCTGAATATGGATGGAATAAAAAACTATCCCAAGTTCATCCGCAGAGTTCTGCTGAGCGGGACTGAGCTGGAATTGGAAGATGTTCTGGGCAAATTCGGACGGCAAATCGCTCTGGCCTTTCCAGCAGAGGTTTCAGCCGCACTGCTCAAGCGCGACGATAAGGTTCGATTCAGTATTCTGCAATATATCCTGGCAGCGCCTGAAGGCGAAAAATTCAAAAATGAAATCTTACACATTATTATGACCGGCTCCGATTATGAACGCTTCTATCTCGCTCGCGTTGTTTTCAGCCAAAGCTGGCTTCAAACACCTGCCTCGGAAGATCTGATCCTAGCTTTGCTCACACATACCAAAGACTTGGATGGGATGCGGGAGATCAGAGACTCAATTCTTTCAAAACCCTACGCGCAGGGTATGAAGCGGGCGCAAAATTTGTTTCTGAAAAGGACCGGGTTGAACTCCGTTGGCGCGGCCATGAGGTCGGAGCTTAAGATCGTTGCTGCCACCCAGTCCAAGAGAGTGGAGGTATTTGCCGGGCGTAATTTTGCTCCAGGTGAAAAATTCAAAACACCGAACGGCGATGAGTATACGGTCGTCCGGGAGGTGGAAACCGGAAAACGGGGAAGGGTGTATCAGGTGCGTAGATGGAGCGAAGATCTCTTTGCTCTTAAAATTGCGAAAGATATGGAACCCGAGACGCTGGAATCCATTGGAAAAGAATCCCGGAAAACTTTAGCGCTGAAAAAAGTAAACTTGCCGCATGCCTTCATCATGGAAAGTGGAACCGATTTTGTAGTGAAGAACTGGGTTGAGGGAATCCGGGCCGACGAATGGCTGAGAACTTGGGAGTCCGCAGGCAAGTCCCTGGAAGGGGTAGAAGTGCGCAAACTTCATGAGCTGTTGAAGACTTCCGCGAGAGCCGGGGTATATGTGGGGGACCTGAATGCCAAGAATCTGATTTGGAACGGTAAGCAATGGATTATCGTGGATTCCGGCAGTGTGCAGGAGGGCATGAGTGTTTCAGAGGTACTCGAGCGTTACAGCGAAAAGATGACGAGACGCTGGGGCAAGGTCACCCCGGCTTCTTCCTGCATATTTGATAATCTGAAAACTCTAATCACATTTTGAGATATCGAATATGAAAAAGCTTACGATGGGTTGCTCATCCGTTCAGAGTTCGTTTACAAAAGCAGTAGAGAGTGAATTCGCCAGACAACCCCTCGCAAGAGAGGAGATTCTCACGCTGGCCGATATTTCGCACCTGCCTGCACCTGTTCAGAAGTACATAACTTATACGGGGGCCCTCGGGAAGAGCAGACCACAGAACTTCCGGATTGAATTTGATGCTTCCATGGTCAGGAAACCTGGTGCACAGCCCATGACCGCGACCTCCGATCAGTACAATTTTTTTGGTAACCCGGCGCGGTTCTTCTTCATGAAGGCCAGTATGTTCCTTGTTCCATTCCGAGTGATGCATGCTTATGCGGATCAAAAAGCTACGATGCTGGTCCGGGTGGCTTCGCTATTCAATGCGGTCGATATCTCCGGCAGAGATCTCACCGCAGCAGAAACAGTGACGGTTCTGAATGACAGGTGTGTCTTTGCCCCGGGAAGTCTCGTTGACAAGCGACTGCAATGGGAGGTGCTCAATTCTCTCTCTGTCCGCGTTATTTTCGAGAACGGTTCCTACAAGGTATCTGCAGTTCTATTTTTCAATGAAATAGGTGAATTGATCAACTTTGTATCTGAAGATCGCTCCGCGTTGCAGGATGATGGAACGCTCCGAAAAGCAAGGTGGTCGACTCCCCTCAGGGATTATAAAGACTTTGCTGGAAGCAAAGTTCCTACTTACGGCGAGGCGATCTGGAATTATCCGGAAGGCGACTTCACCTATGGGGTCTTCACTCTGAAAAATATCACCTATAATGTGAAGCGCTAAGATCCAGGCGGCGCGATACGCAATAGCTGGTTTCTCTTATCGGCATAGGTTTGGCTAATAACGTTCGTCCTCAGTGATTACCAAGTGGACTAAAGGGAGCAGCGCGTATTGTCATTCTCAAAATTCTTCTATTTCAGTCCAATTGCCCAGGCGATCATCCGCCTTCGCGATCGAAAATACATTGACGCAAATGAAGGCTTTCTTTCCCTTTTTGGTTATTCAAAGAACGATATAGCAGGTCATGTCTCGCCCAGTTTTGGTCTTTTTCAGGAAAACGAAAGACGCGAGGCGCTTTATCGAACTCTGCGTCAGAAAGGCCGGCTCCGGGATTTCGAAGCTGAACTGAATACCAAATCCCACGAACGGCGCTGGATCAGGATATCCGGCAATCCGATTGAATTGGATGGCGATGAATGTATTCTCTTCAGTTTCATCGATTTCACTGAGTTGAGGAAAGCGGAGCTGGAGCTGAGACGGGCTGACGAGGATTTGCGGCGTGCATTGGATCGGGCCGAAGAGGGAGATCGTATTCTCAAGGCCCTGATGGAGTATGTGCCTGAAGGTATTAGCATTGCCGACGCGCCTGATATTCGATTGAGGATGATCAGTCGCTATGGAGAATATCTGCTGGGCGGGAGCCACTCCGGTCTCACCGCCGGCGAAGTGGCGGCCCAATGGAAAGTTTTTTATAAAGACGGAAAGACCCCGATGCCGGAGGAGGAACTTCCGCTTACTCGAGCGATCCGAAGAGGTGAGACGGTCCGGGACATGGAGATAGTTGAACTTAGTGCGACCGGCAGACAGCTCAATCTTCTGTGTAATGCCGCCCCGATTTTGGACAGTACCGGAGCCATTGCAGGCGGTGTGATCACTTGGCAGGAAATTTCGGATCGCAAGGCGGCCGAAAACGCAGTGCACGCAAGGGAGGCGATGATGAATGCCTTCTTTGATGCCTCTCCCGGTATTCTGAATTTGTTTGACGATCAGTTGCGTTTTATCAAGTCGGACCCCGTTACACCCACTTACTTCGGTTTGGACCAAAACAGCATTGTCGGAAAATCCGTATTTGATTTGAATCCTGTTTTCGGCAGAGAGACTCTTGGGGAAATTTCCCGGCGGGTGATTCAGACAGGAAAGCCGGAGCTCAATCAGCTTGTGAGCGGCCCTGTTCCTGGCAAGGGGGGCGAGATCGGGTGGTTCCTCGCCTCATTTTTCCCAGTCCCCTTACCCGATGGCAAGAGCGGAATCGGCGCAATGGCTGTTGAAGTCACGGAGATCAAACGCGCCGAGGAAGTTATGCGGGAAAGTGAAGAGCGCTTTAGAACCTATGCCGAGGCCATGCCCCAGGGCGCCTTCATTGCTGATCCCGAGGGAAATATCAACTATTTCAATCAGCGTTTTTACGACTATATCGGCATTAAAGATAAAATCGGGAGCTGGGACTGGAAGATTCTCCCAATGGTCCACCCGGATGACCTGCAGCGGACGATTGAGACCTGGGAGCACTCCCTGAAGACCGGCGATTCCTACAATATCGTTTACCGGCTGCGCCGCAGCGATGGGCAGTACCGGTGGCATTTGGGAAGGGCGATTGCTATCCGGGACTCGAATGGAAGGGTGATTCAATGGCTCGGCACAAATACTGATATTCATGACCAGAAGGAGGCCGAACAGAAATTGCAGGAAGCACTTAGGGTCAGAGATGAATTTCTTTCTATGGCTTCTCACGAACTCAAGACGCCTCTGACGACAATCAGCCTTCAGGTTCAGAATCAACAGCGCATTGTGAATGAAGCCAAGCCGGAGAAGATGCCGGTGGAACAGTTGCGCAAAACGAGCTCTCTGATTGCCAAACAGATTGGACGCCTGACGGCACTGGTAAATGATCTTCTCGATATTTCGCGGATATCTGCCGGTCGCTTGACGCTAAACAGGGAGCCGCTGAGCCTCTCGGAGGTTCTCAGGCAGATAGTGGAAATCGAGAGCCAGGGTCTTGCTTTCGCTCATATGCCTCTCTCGTTGGAAATACCCGAAAACGTGATGGTGGATGCGGACCGGCTCCGGGTCGAGCAGGTGGTTGGTAATCTGATTTCGAATGCGATCAAGTATGCCCCCGGAAAACCATTGAGCATCAGTTTGAAAATGTGCGGCAACAAAGCCCGTCTTGAAGTGAAGGACCAGGGCCCCGGGATTTCGCTGGAGAACAGGAAACGCATTTTTGAGCGCTATGAACGAGCGGTGGCCGATCCGGCAGTGATTTCGGGTCTGGGTCTGGGGCTTCATATTTCCAAGCAAATCGTGAAGGCACATGGTGGAGATATTTGGGTCGATAGTACCCCCGGCCAAGGAGCACGGTTTGTTGTGGAACTTCCCTTGGCTCGGTCGGCAGTCAAGGACAAAGCGGCATGAGAATCTTGCACGTCCTGAAAAAAATGAGCTAAACTCATCATATGACCCAATTGCAAAAGCTGACGGATCAGGCTGAGAGCGCAGCGGTTTCGAATATTCCGGTATCGTCATTTATGGACACCTCGCCGGTTTTCCTGAGCCCGAATTCTTCGGTAAAGCATGCTATTCAGATTTTCAGTGCCGAAAAGGTGAGTGGCGCTCCCGTTCTGGACGCGACGAACCGCCTTCTCGGCATGATCAGCGAATATGACTTGCTTCTCCAGGCCGCCACCCAGGACCTCGATTCGCCGGTGAGTTATAAGACCGAGATCATTGGTCTGAAGCCGAGTGACACTTTGAAAGAAGCCCTGGTTCTTCTCTATCGGAACAAACTCCGGCGACTGCCTGTGGTTGACCAGAACGGAGTCCTGGTGGGAGTGGTATCCAGGATCGACGTGCTCAATCGCCTGGTGGGGCAGGCCGAAAAGCCAGAGACTGAGGAAACAGCTGAACCCTGAGGTCTTGCAAGCTGCCGGGATTACACCAATTTTATCCAACAGTGGAATCGTGGTAGAAGTCCGTTGGCTCGAGCAAGTTTTCGTTTTCCGAATCGCTTCTCAGTGGTAAAGGCAGAGCATGACAAACACGAATATGCCCATGCTGGAATTCCTGCTGAAGAACTATAAAAATTTCAATTCACGCGCAACCCGTGATGCGACGCTGTCCTACTGGCGCCATGTTGAGGGCGGCGGAAAGATGTTCTGGGCCGTGGCGGGCGCCATGTCCTCGGCGCAATTGGGAATCACTCTTGCCCCGGCGATCCGTGCAGGTCTGATCCATGGCCTTTCGGTTACGGGTGCAAATTTGGAAGAATCGCTCTTCCGGCTCGTTGCCCATCACAGCTACAAGGACTTTCCGGAGTACCGGTACTTCACCAAGGATGACGATACCAAGATCCTTGAGCAGCGCATGCGTCGCGTGACGGATACCAGTATTCCTGAAGATGAGGCATTCCGCGCCGTCGAAAAATTCATTGTTCCGATGTGGACCGACGCGACGAAGAATCATACCCGTCGTTTCTGGCATGAGTATTTTTACGAGCTCATCCAGAAGATCGAACCGAAGGCCTACGAAGGCAATCCCGATGAATGCTGGCTGCTGGCGGCAAGTCGTGCCAAGCTCCCGGTCGTTGTACCGGGTTACGAAGATTCCACGTTCGGAAATATCTTTGCCTCCCATGTGAAGACCGGGGAGTGCGATGCCTCCATTGCCAAATCGGGCATCGAGTACATGGCTGATTTTTATGACCGCTATAAAGAACTCTCCTCGGGCAAGGGCATCGGTTTTTTCCAGATCGGTGGCGGTATCGCAGGCGACTTCCCGATCTGTGTTGTTCCATCGATCAAATACGATCTGAGTGAACCAGTGAAGCCTTGGGCCTATTTCTGCCAGATCTCGGATTCCACGACTTCGTATGGTTCTTATTCAGGCGCCACCCCGAACGAGAAAATCACCTGGGACAAGCTGACGAGCGAAACGCCGATGTTTGTGATCGAGTCCGATGCCACGATCGTGGTGCCGCTCATGCTCAGCGCGCTTCTCGAAGCCAAACAGAATCCGGCGGCCGCCAACGCACTCATCAAAAAGTACGGAGTATAAAACCGACAGCTCATGGCCGCTTTCTATAATGCCGTCGGGTTTGTTTTTCTTGCGTTGGGGGTTGCCGGGCTCCTGCTTCCGTTGCTTCCCGCTACGCCTTTTCTGCTGTTGTCAGCGCTGTTTTTTTCAAAAGGCTCCGCGCGTTTTCACTCGTGGCTTCTTAAACATCCAGTTTTGGGGCCTCCCATTCACGATTGGAACAAGAGGGGAGTAATCCGCATTCACGCAAAAGTTCTGGTTCTGGTCATGCTTTCCGTGAGCGCTGCTTTCATGCTCCCGAAAGAGCAGGTACCATTGGCTGCAAAGATCGCTTTTGGCTGCATAGCCTTCGTGGTTCTTGGCTTTGTCTGGTCAAGACCGAGCCGGTAAAAACTGTCCTTCGTTTTCAAAATACCCGCTCGGTACGAAATGTGCTTGGGACGCGGCATGGCTGCGCTGAAGGAATACAGGAAAAAACGGGATTTCTCGGTCAGTCGGGAGCCGCGCGGCACGAGTCGAAAACCAAGTCCGAGATTCCAGTTTGTCGTTCAGGAACATCATGCACGGCGGCTGCACTGGGACTTCCGACTCGAAGCCGATGGCGTTCTCAAGAGCTGGGCCGTGACGCGGGAACCCAGCATGGAACTTGGTGTCAGAAGACTTGCAATAGAGACTGAAGATCATCCTCTCGAATACGGAGACTTTCACGGAGAGATTCCGAAGGGTGAATACGGCGCCGGTCAGGTGAAAATCTGGGATCACGGGACTTTCGAACCCAAGCGCCCGGTCACCCTAAGTATGGAAGAGGGACTCGTCGAAGTCTTTCTCAAGGGAAAAAGACTCCGGGGTCGTTTTGTTCTGGTCAGAACGAGAAGCGAAGGCCCGAAGTCCCAGTGGATATTCCTCAAAGTCAAACCCAAAGTCATTAATTTGAAAATTCCAGATGCCGATCAGCTTGCGAAAGAGAGAAAACGAAAAAAAGCCGCGTAGGAAGTCGCGTAGGAAATTCAATGGAAAACTTGCTTTTTGCCCGTAGTCAGATGGCCATTTCCCTGATTTTTCACATTATCTTTGCCGCAATCGGAATTGGCATGCCTGCCCTCATGGTCATCACCGAAGCGCTCTGGCTCCGCACCCGTGATCCCGAGTACCTCTCCTTGACCAAAGCATGGTCGAAGGGGACCGCTGTGTTTTTTGCTGTGGGGGCTGTGTCAGGAACCGTTCTCTCGTTTGAACTCGGGCTGCTTTTTCCTGAATTCATGCGCCAAGCAGGACCACTCATCGGTCCTGCATTTGCCCTTGAAGGGTTTGCATTCTTTGCTGAAGGGATCTTCCTGGGAATTTACCTTTATGCCTGGAACCGGATCAGCCCCAAGCTCCATCTGGCAGCAGGAGTGATTGTTGCACTCAGCGGCTTCAGTTCGGCGATATTTGTTCTGATCTCCAATGCCTGGATGAACGCGCCCCAGGGATTTGTCTTTGCGAATGGGGAATTCACTCAGATCCAGCCGCTCGTCGCGCTTCAATCACCCTTCGTCCTGCATCTGACTGTCCACATGCTTGCAGCTGCCTATATCGCCACGGCGCTTTCAGTGGCCGCGATTCATGCCTTTGCTTTACTGAAAGGCACACCTCGCCGGAGTTTTCATCAGAAGGCCTTCACCACAGCATTTCTGTTCGCCCTGCCTTTTGTACTTATTCAGCCTCTCGTGGGGCACTTTGCGGGCCAACAAGTCGCCAAACGACAGCCTCTGAAACTTGCGGCCCTGGAGCGCCATTACCAGACCTCCAAACGAGCCCCCCTCCACATTGGGGGAATTTCTGATGATGAAAAGAAAACGATTCGAGGTGCGCTGCTCATTCCGGGGGGACTTTCGTTTCTGGCCCATACGGATTTTAATGCAGAGGTGACCGGTCTGGATGCGTTTCCCAGGGAAGACTGGCCGCACCCGATGGTGCGCTACGCATTTCAGCTGATGGTACTTTTTGGAATGATCCTGGTTGGAATCGCCGCCTGGGGCATTCTCCTCTGGCTGCGCAAGCGACCTCTCACGACGCAGCGGCGTTTTCTCCAGGTGAACTTTCTCACTGGCCCACTCGGTTTTCTCGCGCTTGAAGCCGGATGGATTGTCACGGAGGTTGGGCGCCAGCCGTGGGTGATCTATGGATTTCTCAGAACGAAAGATGCCGTTACTCCCATGCCGGGACTCTTTATTCCCTTGATCGTCATCTCACTCGTGTACCTGGTTCTCGGTGGCACGGTCATCGCCATTCTGAGGCGTTATGTCCGCAACAGCTTTCAGGCGGAGGAGACGCATTTATGATCCTCGCGGAAGCAGTTGCACTGACGGTCTTGGTTGTTCTTGTTTTGTATACGTTGACCGGTGGTGCTGATTTTGGGGGTGGAATCTGGGACCTGCTTGCTACCGGACCCAGAAGGGTCGAGCAACGGCGCTTGATTGAGCAGGCGATTGCTCCCGTCTGGGAGGCAAACCATGTCTGGTTGATAGTCGCGATTGTTCTCATCTTCACCGCCTTCCCGCTGGCTTTCTCCGTGGCTTCTACAGCTCTGCACATTCCTTTGATTATTCTCCTGATTGGCATTGTCATGCGAGGTACGGCCTTCACGTTCAGACAGTATGATCTGAATCGGGAGTCGCGCGGAAAGTGGAGCCGCCTTTTTGCCGGTTCAAGTGTCCTGGTTCCGTTGTTTCTTGGAATCTGCCTCGGCTCGCTTTCAACCGAAACAATCCGGGTTGCAAATACGGCTTCGATTTCGGGTTTTTTCAGCCCGTGGATTGGCTGGTTTCAGCTCAGTGTCGGATTTTTCACGCTGAGTCTTTTTGCTTATATCGCTGCAGTGTATCTCACCGTGGAAGCAAAAGAGTCCGCGATCCGTGCGGATTTCGTGAGGCGTAGTTATCTTTCGGCGATCAGTCTCGTCTTCACGGGATTTGTGACAGCACTGCTGGCCCGGAGTCAGGCTCCTCACTTATTCGAGCGGCTCACCCAGAGTTGGGGACCCTGGTTTCAAGTGTCCGGTGCGCTGTGCCTGTTCACGTGTGCTTGGAGTCTATTGCGTGAAAGGTTTCGGTTCGCACGGGTATTTGCAGCAGGAGTGGCGATTTCGATTCTGGCGGGATGGGGCTATGCGCAGTATCCATATTCGATTATACCGGATATCCCCCTTAACCTGGGAACGGCGCCCGAAGCCACTCTGCGCCTGCTGCTCATTTTGCTGGCAGGTGGATCAGCATTTCTGTTTCCAGCACTTTTCTGGCTTTTTAAAATATTTAAAAAATACTAGCAGCTGTAAATAACTTGCGACCTGAACATTTCTGCGCAGGTCGCAAGCTATAGCATTGAATCGCAAGCAGTGTGTTATCTGCGAGGAATGGGGCCATCACCAGGTCGAGGTCTCGGGCGGTCATCGCGTCCCGACCGAATCCGGGTTGCACTGACTTCAACGTTGGTTGTTCCGAAGAACTTCAGCGAGTTGCCCATCACTGCGATGCTTTGTATGCACCTTGGTCCGGATGGAATGATGATCTGCCTCGGATAAAGTTTATTGGAGCGGACTTTTTCGTTACCCAGGTAAATCTGTTCTCTGGATCCATTTTCATATTCTACCATAAGGTGGTTGAGATAGCAGTCATCACGCAGCACCTTGAGTTGTATTTCAGAGACAGGATGATTACCAGGATTCGAGCAGGAACCGAGGCTGACAGAGAACCGGCTCGGGTTTTGATTGTAAAGCATGTCACTCGAAAGTGGCACCACTCCCAAAGTCTCCTGATATGGCTCTGGACGAGGACGTGGTCGTTCCTGCTGAATCTGAATTCCCCAGATTTCCACTCGAGCCTCTACACGAGGCGGCATCGGGCGGCGAGGTTCAAACCGGCGTGGACTCGGGAGACCGTGTCCCGGGCCGGGTCGTTGACCCCCATCCACGGTTCGTCCTTGAATGTAAAGTCTCTCGACGCAGAGTGCGCCTCGGGAAATTCGTATCGATTCGGAAATTTCGCCGGCCTGGAAGATCGCTCTGCGGGAGTGCCGTTTGAATTCCAGGGGAAGTTTCTCGCCATTCCCAAGTTCAAGAATGACATCGTCGATCTCAACTGGTGCATTGTAAATGCGCAATTGAATCTCCTGAACCCAAGGGGCACGCATGGAGGGGCAGCGTCCGGCGACTTCGATCGTATCGGAGTCAGGCCTGTGCGCTCGGAGTGTGGTGCTTCCCAAAAGCTCAAAATTCTCGATAGACGCAACTTGGCGCGCACCGGAGGTGCTACTTCGGGTCGGTATATATGATCCCACCACCAGGCCGAGCACGCAGAAAATAGAAAGATATTTCAGTTGATTCGTCATACGGATCCTTTCTTGAACAAAACAAAGCGAGTTAATCTTTACTTGGGGGTGAATTGCAAATCGAATGCCGTGCAGCATTAGAGAGTTGTTTCTGAACTTTAATGGAAATTATCTCAGTGATTCAACTCATTAGGATGATTGCGGGGTTGTGAATGAGTAACAGTTGTCCAAAAGTTGATCACCCTGAAACCGGTTCCCTTAATTTATGAAAGTTTTAGTGGTGGCATCCTGGTCTGAATGAGGCATCCCTTCTTCCTCAAAACCTCCAAGTAGTTGAACCGGCAGATGTTTCGGGCGCGGAGTATTTCGCACGATTTATGCTCTCTCCTATTGAGTATCAGCAGGATGCTGAGTCGCCGTTTGGGTACAAGTCCGGCGAGTTCACATGGAGGTGTGCTGTATGGGTTTACTCAAGATCCTGTGCTCAATACTCATTGTTCTAATGCTGCCCATTCTGAGCGCCTGCGGTTTGCTGGAGCGGGATGGCCTTGTTTCAGACGGTGTCATCGCCGTCATTGATGGCCAGCTCAAGAAAGTTTCGGAGGAAGAGCAAGATAAAATCTGCGCAACCCAGTACTGTGAGCCCAATTACGTCTACACCGTGAATTTCGGTAGACGGAGAGCTGAGCCGCGGCCAGTCCTCCCTCCAGTAATCCCGGTGCCGGCTCCTGTTCCACCAACATTCCCGACTCCGACTGTTCAACCGAGCGGAGACTCAGTGGATTACTCTAAAGCGATTCTGGGTTTGTTCGAGGCATGGAAGCTCAGCGAGGGTAGTCGCGAAATCATTGTCGCCGTCGTGGATAGTGGTGTCGCTGTCGGGCATCCTGATCTTCAGGCGAATATCTGGATGAATATGCACGAGCTCGAAGGAAAGCCCGGGCTGGATGATGACCGCAATGGGTACGTAGATGACGTTTACGGCTGGGATTACTTTCATAATCGACCGAACGCCATCGATGACAACAATCATGGAACCCATGTTGCTGGAATTATCGGAGCCATGATGAACGGTATCGGCACCATCGGTATAAGTCCCCTGGTCAAAATCATGCCTCTTAAATTTCTAGGCCCCGACGGCTCGGGCGATACTCTGGGTGCGATCAGGGCTATCGATTACGCCACTGATCACGGAGCGAAAATTATTTCGAACTCCTGGGGCGGGGGAGGATACTCGCTGTACATGGATCAGGCGATTCAACGAGCGATTCAGAAAGGCGTCATCGTTGTTGCTGCGGCCGGCAACAGCACGATGAATAACGATACTTTTGCATCATTTCCAGCCAATTATGCCGGCGTCATTTCCGTGGCTTCTTCTGATGAAAAGGATGGTTTGAGCAGCTTTTCAAACTATGGAGCGAGAAGTGTGGCAATTGCCGCTCCGGGAAGTCATATCTTCAGCACTGTCCTGGAAAATCGCTGGGACTACCTTTCGGGTACTTCGATGGCAGCTCCACAGGTCTCCGGCGCTTTGGCTCTGGCGATGAGCGTAAACGCTGATCTGAGTGCCACAGATCTCAAGAAACTGCTTTGCCAGAGTTCAAAAAAAATCCTGCTCGATCAAGTGGGTTGCGGAAGAATGGACGTTCTTGGTTTGGTGAAAGCGTCAATTGCAGGAATGTAGGCGCAGGAAAACAGGCACAGGAAAATAACCCGCGCGAGAATGATTCAGGCGTTCTTTGTGCAAGTTCTGAATTTGCGATGAATTTGAGCAGAACGAAGCACTACCTGGGCGCGAATATCCATAGCAGAAGACCCCTGATCGCAGCGACGCTTCAATTGGACGAGCCTGCGGATCACAATCCCGACCGACTACATGCGCTACGCCAGCATTACGCTGCTTTGCTTCCTATTGAAAGTAGCGCGACTGCGATTCCTCAGCTGCTTCTCGAAGTGTTGCGTCAGCTTTCGTTGAAATCCCAGGCAACATTTCTGAATGCCTGGGTCACGCCTTCAAAAAACCCGACTATTTGTAACCTTTTTGTGGAATCTCCGCATAAAAAAGCGATCGTCTTCCTGCTGAGACAGACAGTGGAGTGGTTCAGTGCGGTGAAGGCACCCGAGGAGTCCACTGTTTCAACAGCGATCGCTCAGGCGACGGCTTTGGTTCGGAGTAGTGGAATACTGGATTCAGTTCGTGCCTTGCTCGCTAGAGAAGTCCGATCCGGTTTGCCGTGGTTTGCGACGGACAATGAGGGTGGCATTCAGCTTGGGTATGGCATCAACGGAGTTCAGTTCGGTGCGAAAGCAGCGGACATTTTGCAAAAAATCAAGCAGGAACTCGAACTCAGACCGCCGGCTTCCTTTCGCATTCCCATCGTATCGATTACCGGCACGAATGGGAAAACGACCGTTACGCGAATGATCGCTCATATTCTGTCAAGCACTGGCATTTGCGTGGGTATGAGCAGCACTGACGGCATATTTGTTGATGGAATCTGCGTCAAACCCGGCGACCTGACCGGGCCGCGGTCCGCTCGAAGGATCTTGGCTGATCCTTCAGTGGAATTTGCCGTTCTCGAGACGGCGCGCGGTGGACTTATCCGCGCGGGGCTGGGCTACGATGCTGCGGATGTGGCGGTATTGACGAATATCCAACCTGATCATTTTGGACAGGACGGTATCGACTCTCTTCAGGATTTGATTCAGGTGAAGAAAGTAGTCGCCGATCAGATTTTACCCAGTGGTTCCCTTGTGATCAATGCGGATGATGAGCAGCTCGCCAGTCTTTTTGCCCAAGAGGCATTCAGTCATGTGCGAAAGAGAATCGTTCCGTACTCAGTCAAGCCAGATCATCGCATCATCCGGCAACAGCTTCAGGCCGGGGCGCGGGCCTATTGCCTGCAAAATGGTTTTATAACAGAGCTGTTTCAGGAAAAGCGAACAGTTCTGCTGAGAGCAGATGAAATGAATTCCTCTCTTCCGGGGCTTGCCGGCTTTCAAATAGCCAATTCACTCGCCGTGACGGCGGCTGCCCGAGCTCTCGGGTGCAGCACCGTCGAAATCGTGAGAGGTTTGCTGACTTTCAAAAACGAGAAGCATAATCCCGGCAGAATGAATCTGTTCCGTCTCAAGAGTGGACATCTTCTTGTTGATTACGGCCATAATCCCGAAGCCATTCGCGCGATAGGTGAGTGGGCAAGCGCCCCTAATTCAAACCCCGCCTGGAATCCGAAAGATGTGACCTGCATTCTTGGGCTTCCTGGGGATCGTACTGACTCACTCCTGCAGAGTTCAGCCAGAATGGCTGCCCGGTATTTCAGAAAAATTATTCTTCGAGAAGATGAGGACCTGCGCGGCAGAGCACCCGGCGAGTTAGCTGAAATCATGAGGTCGGCTATTCAAACGGAATCCGGGGGGTGCCAGGTCGAAGTCATCCTCAACGGCGCCGAGGCGCTCAGACGGGCGCTTCAGGGAATGGGATCCCGGAGTCTGACTGTTCTTTTTTACGATGAATGGGCTCCCTTTGCGGCCACCCTCAGTGAGTTCAAGGCCGCTCCGGCTGAGGAAAACCTGCGATGAGTGAACCGGAATATACTCTCGGTAGTTCGAAGCCGATACGAATTCTTGAAAATGGCAGGTCCTGGATTCTGGTCCGACTCATTGTGAACGGTATGATTCAAGCCGGCGCAGCGATTTTCGCGTCGAGAATGATGCATTTGGCATTTGACCGGGTGATTCACAAGAATTCCGTCCTAGATTGGGGAGTATTTGCTCAGTTCGGCCTTGGATTGACCCTTGCGGCCCTGAGTGTGGCGTGGCTTCGAATGGTCGAGAGAATCGACGGAGAACGCATGGGCCAGGATTTTGCCAACCAGCTCCGGATCCGGCTTTTTGATCATATCAGCATCACTTCAGTGCGATCGTTTCAGCGCCGAAGCAAGGGCAGCGTTTTGTTGCGGTTCATCGGAGATTTGAAGGTGCTCAGACAATGGATCAGCATGGGATTGGCTCGCCTGATCGTTGCCACCGCAAGTACGACAATGGCAATTGGCGGCCTGGCTTTCATGAATGTCGCCATGGCGATCTCAGCATCTGTTGTGATCGTCATGGGCTGTCTGCTTGGATTCGGCTGGGGCAAGCACCTTCACGGGGCAATCAAAGAGTCGCGACGAAGGCAGTCTATTTTCGCCGCTAATGTGAATGAGAAGATTTCATCCATCGCCGTGGTCCAGGCTTTCGGGCAGTCCGGTCGTGAGCGTGAAAGAATCGCCAGGCAAGGCGAAAAGCTGAAAGATGCGATGGTCATGCAAGCACGGGCGAGTGCGCAGCTCAGATCGATTGGCGATGCAACCGCTTCTCTTGCGACCGCTCTCGTTTTGCTGGTCGGAGCCCGGGAGGTTCAAGCCGGGCGGGCTACCGCCGGAACCGTTGTAGCTGCTATGTCGCTCGTGGGATTGGTAACGCCCCTGCTCCGGGATCTGAGTTCTGCGTTTGTCCTTTGGCACGGTGCCAGTGTCTCACTTGGAAAAATCATGGAATTCATAAATACCTCGCGGAAAATCGTAGAATCGCCCTCCGCGCCGGATCTCTCCCCGGGTTCAGGAGAGGTCGAGTTTCGCTCGATCGTCCTCGGCGAAATACTGCGCGGAGTCTCCGCCTTTGCTCATCCTGGGACCCGTATTGCCGTTATCGGTCCCAACGGTTCCGGAAAATCAACCCTTCTGAGCTTAACGGCGCGGCTTTGTGATCCCGATCAAGGCGAGATTCTGCTGGATGGCCAGAAGCTCTCGGAACACAGTCTTGCATCCCTCAGGCACAGGCTGGGAATGGTGAGTCCGGATCTTCCGCTCCTGCGTGGGCCCATCGAAAAAAACCTGCGCTACCGATGGCCTGAGGCCCCGGAAGAGGAGCTTGAGCGCGTGCTGAAACTCTGCGGCGTGGACGAAATACTGAAAGGTCTTTCAGAGGGTATCAGAACGAAAATCACCGAAGGGGGCGCAAGCTTATCTCTCGGTCAAAGACAGCGGATTTCGCTTGCGCGCGCTCTGGTGGGATCGCCCTCACTGCTTTTACTGGACGAAGCGGATGCAAATCTGGACCCGAGGTCCGCCGCGGTTCTGGAGAAAGTGATGGCGAGCTACTCCGGGACCGTGCTCATGGTTTCGCATAACTTCGATTTCGTCAGTACCGCCGATACCATCTGGTACATGGAGGGAGGGACGATTGTGGAGATCGGAACTCCGCAGATAGTATTCGCTGCGAATGGTCCCGCAGCGCGTTTTTTCAGAATGCGCGAAGCGTCTTCTGCTGGATAGCGCTGATTCTGCAAGCAGCGATGACTGCGATGTGATTGGACGGCTCCGGACTGGAGTGCTCCGGCAAATCACAGATCACGGATTGCTGTCCAAGCCCAATCGTTTCGAGGAGCTGTCCGTTTTTGCGGAAATAGGCGGTTCCGCCCTGGTTCACGTGCTCCTGACATGAGTGCGAATTTGTTGAGAACAGGACAAGCCGCTGAGCTGATAATTTGCTGGAGCCCAGGACTTTCAAGAGCGGGTCGCAATCTGCATTGACAAGAAGCTTTCCAGAGGGCGTCAATCGGGCCGCAATTTCTGCGATGCTGCTTTCAGTATTGTTGACCACCGCAACACTGAGCTCCAGGAACGGGTGAATGACAGGGCTGAGGGAATCAAAGACGGCGGCATCGACTGCCGGATCGCCCAGTACAAGGGAAATCGGATCGGCCTTTTCCAGGGACGCGAGTCGAACTGAATCGACAATTACTTCTGTCTCATTTGCGCTACCGACACGAAGTCCGCTTTTGGCCAGCTCCAAAGCAATTCCGTGCGCCACCGCCGCAGAGCCATAGACCCCAAAACACGGAATCCGGCCGTCTTCTCTGCCCGGATAAAGATATTCCAGGATCGCCGCTCCCGCGTCGCGAGCCTTTCCATGCCGGGGATAATGGTGAACCCGAATACCCGGACCGGCGTTGATCTCGATGATCCCGCCTTTCTGACCCCAAGGTGAACTCGTGGCGTTCTCGAGAATAAGATCGATTCCGCAAAGGGGCAGTCCTATGATTCTCGCCGCTCGTTCGCAAAGATTTCGCACGTCGGGATGCAATTCGTCGGTGATATCGTCGCAGCATCCCCCTTGGGACAGGTTGGCGTTCCCTCGAAGAAAAACGGTTGTTCCTGATGCGGGGATATTGTTCAAATTGTGGCCGCCGCTTGCGATATAAGATGTCGCAACGCGATCAAGCCGGATCCGGGTCATCGACTTTTCGCGACCGACTCCTCGCGCGGGATTTTCGTTCTCGATCGCCACCAATTCTGAAATCGTGTGAATTCCGTCTCCAGTGACATTCGCCGGTATGCGCTCCGCGGCTGCAAAAACTTTCCCGTTCACGACAAGAACCCGGAAATCGCGTCCGGGCAGCTGCTCTTCAAGCAGTACCGCTCGTGAGTAGCGCGCCGCCTGCCGGTAAGCTTCGATGATTTCATCCGCCGTTTTCAAGCCAACTGAAACGCCATTTCCTTTGTGGCCGTCCAGCGGTTTTACAACAACGGGACTTCGGATTTTAGTCAGCGCGTTCCTGGCTGCCTCCTCGCTGCGCACCACGCAACCGGCCGGAACCGGTATTCCGCCGGCTTTCAGAAGCATTTTCGTGACGTACTTATCCTGGGCGAGATCGACTGAAAGGTCGCTTTCGAGGCAGGTAGTCATCGCACGAATCCAACGACGGCCCGATCCATGACCGAGCTGAAGCAGATCGAGGTCTTTTCTGTACGCCCAGGGGATTCCGCGCCGCTCTGCAGCCTCGACCACCATTCGGGGGCTCGGCGCTATTTCTTCGGCTCTTCGGGCCCAGATATCTTCGTTCATGGAATAATTTCGATTTTGAAGTTCTTGCAGGTTATTCCAGCCAGAAGACTCGGATGAACGACGCAGACGCGATTCAAGCCGATTCGTCCGGAGTTGCCACGGATGTACATTCCCACATCAATTAGCAATACCTCTCCGGGAGCGAATTTGGCATTGCTCCAGGACAGCTCGGTGCCCGCAGGTGCGGGATTCTTTTGGACGAGCGTCGGAATGGGATCGGACCGTCGGAATTTCGTGCGTTTAGGGAGGATATTCCTGATGGTCGCACTCGACAGATTGCAGGAACTCTTGTTTTCGATTCTCAGCAGGAGAGTGGTAGCAGAGCCCAAGCGGAGCACACGCGGCCCGATTTGCCTGATGCTGAGGGGACATGGATCAGGCGGTGGCGGTGAAACTGGCGCTTTGGGTGCTGCCAAACCGGTTATACTGAACAAAAATACGGGAACCGCCAAGATCCCGTAAAATTTCAAAACCGTGAACAGAGAGTTCATGGAACCTCCTTAGTAATTTGTGAAACAGTTTTCGCAGTCTTTGGATGCATTCAGAAGCTCCAGGACCTCTCCGGAATTTTGCAGCTGCCGGACCACGGACATGATCATCAGGGCTTCGGGCTTGGTTCCGCCAAAGGCGTCTTCAAAGGTTCCAAAGACCATCTTGTGATTGAGGTCGGGAAAAAGGCTGCGGATGGAATCCCGCCAGTATTTACGGTTTTTACACGAATAAAAATAGAAAAACTGTTTGCCTGGCAGAAATCGTGTTCGCATGAAGTCTTTATCCATTCCGGGAATATTCTTGGTGAACGAGGTGTGAGGAAGTTTGGATTTTTTATGCTTCTGCCCTCTGTACTGATACAGGAATGTCTGGCCCAGGAACGTCATCATGAGCGGAGGATAGCGCTTGGTCTTCAGCATCGGTTCGTTCCGAAAATAGATGTTGCGGGTATCCACTTCAAGCGAGGGATGTTTCCGCCCCATTCGGAAGTAATTTTCAAAAGCACCAAAAGCCGGGCCTTTGCCGTTTCTGGAATGTCCGTGGTACATGACGATTTCATGTGTGGCGAAAGCGTTGATAAAACGGTTTCGATCTCCTTCGATTGTGATCTCGTAGAAAAGTGCTTTCCCGGCGTCCCGGAAGGTGATGATGGATCCATCCTCGCTTCGCCTCCAGTCGGTGAGGGTGAGTCCATAATGGCCGCCTAGAATTTTCAGCATTTCAAAAATTTGAGCAGCCCGCTCCGGAAACCAGGCTTCGTGACCATACCCGATGTAGATCGAAATTTTCCCGTCCCTCGTGAACTCTTGATGATACTGACGAAGGCTGACCTCGATTGGATCCTGTGCTTCACCGGAAGAGGCGCTGCTTTCGGGCTCCCAGGCATAGGGTTGCTGATCGATTGGATCGAGGAATCCGAAGCTTCCCTGTTTTGCCGACGCACCTGTGGTTCCCAGGCAGACGCCTGTTACCAGGAGAATAAACGCGTTTAAGACTTTCTTGGACATCAAACCTCCATGATTCACCGGGCGCAGAAGACCAGATGATGCGTTTGAAATGCAATATGCGCAGCGGCTTTTTGGCCGGTATGTGGGTTGCAATCGCTCGAGGCTTGCGAACTGATCGAGAGATACAACTATGATTCATGACAGTGCCGCCGAGATCTGCAATCATACTAGATTTTCGAGTGCCAAAAAATCGTACGCAACGCGACGAGTTCCCTTGGAAATGATGGAGAGTCTCATCGCCTCAGACGTCGCGCCGAAATCCGGTGACATCGTTCTCGCTCGCGTTGACGAACTGGGTCAGCATAAAGGCATCGAATTGGAAAACGGCCGCAAAGCGAGGCTGTTTCCGGGGGATGAAATCATTCTGGCCTATGGAAATCGATATGCTCCAGATCAATACGAAGCTTTTGTGCCGGATTCCCTGATGCCCTGCCATATGGTGGCCTCGGGCGGAATCGCGGCAAAGTCATATTGCAAGCACGCCAAGATGAGTGCGCCGACCCGGATCACCCCGCTCGCTTTGATCGGCAATTCTCGTCAGGAAGTTCTGAATCTTGCGGAATTTGCACTTCCCTCATTCGACGCACAGCTTAAGTCCGCGCCTTACGTTCTCGGAATAGTCGGTACATCGATGAATTCGGGCAAAACCGAATCAGCAACACAAGTGATTCGCGGATTGACGAGGGCGGGGTTCAGGGTCGCCGCGGCGAAGGTGACCGGCACCGGATCCGGTGGGGACCTTTGGTCCATGCGTGACGCGGGTGCCTCAATCGTACTCGACTTTTCTGATGTGGGCCTGTCAACCACTTACCTGGCTCCTTCGGATCGGGTGGAGCAGGCATTTGGCTCTCTTATTGGTCATTGTCGAGCTTCTAACGTGGATGTCATCGTGTTTGAGGTGGCCGACGGCATCTTCCAGCAGGAGACGGCCGCACTGCTCAGCTCTGAAATATTTAGGGCAAACGTCAACGGTCTTATCTTCGCAGCACTTGATTCGCTGGGTGCAGTCGCAGGTGTTCAGTGGCTGATCTCCAAAGAATTGCCGGTGCTTGGCGTTTCCGGTGTTTTGACCAGTTCGCCCCTTTCCATGCGAGAGGCCACCGTTGAAACGCAGTTACCAATCCTTCAAACGGATTCCTTGGGCACCCCCGAAATCGCCCAAGTCCTGCAACTTCCGATCGGGAAATGTCGAATTGAGCTGGCTGCGGTTGCCTGAGTCCCTCATGTCGAACGTATGTTCCTCTCATTCAGAAGAGTTGGTTCGCGGCCAGATTCATCTCATGGAATCCCGGAATGTTGCCGGATTGGAGTACTATCTTTATCTTCCCACAAGAGGATCCTCGGGTGCGCCCGTCTTTGTTTCAGTTCACGGCATCTCAGGTAATGCCAGGGAACACGCGGAAGGCTTCGAAGCTCTGGCTGAAAGGCACGGTTTTGTCCTGGTCGCACCCATTTTTTCGCCGCCTGATTTCAAGGACTATCAAAGACTAGGAAGAGGGACTCGGGGCAAGCGCGCCGATTTAGCCTTACGCGCGCTGGTTCGGGAGGTATTTGAAATGACCGGAGCGAATTCCACAGGACTCTATCTCTTCGGCTACTCGGGAGGGGGGCAGTTCGTGCATCGTTTTGTTATGGCCCACCCAAGGGATGTCATCGCCTATGTCGTGGGTGCCGCCGGTTGGTACACCTTTCCTCAAGATGATCTAAAGTACCCCCGGGGGCTGCAAAAAAATGGGGAGCTTGCGGGCGTGACCTTCGATCCCGCAGAATTTCTTCGGGTCCGGGCCGCTGTAATGGTAGGCGATCGGGACGTTCGTCAGGGGCGCTCACTGAACAAATCGCAGCGCATCTCCTTGCATCAGGGAACAAACCGCTTTGAGCGTGGACAACGATGGGTGGAGGCCATGAATGTCGCTGCGGAGCAAAATCAATTGGACGCACGTGTGGAGTTTCATGCGCTTCCGAAATGCAGGCATTCCTTTTCCCGAAGCATGGAAAAACGCAATATGGGAAAGTACGTCATTGAATGGCTTTTTTCAGAACTCAGTCCTAATATCCGAAAAACCACTTGAATACGCCTTCACCCATCTTACTCTTTGTCATGCAGTTCGAGAAAGAGTGAGCACAGCCCGGAAGGCCGTGGAATTCATGAAGAGAGTTGATTCCAATGCCCTGTGCGGCAGCCGACATTGCGTCAATCCAGTTCTGCCCGCGTTCAAAACGGTTGTAGCCCTGCTGCAAGTTGATGGAGTCGGTTGAATAAAGTGAAGAGTCCTGTTGGTTATCCAGATCGCCAACAAAAACCGCACCGGGGACTCTGAGATAACGGTTCGGATCGAAGACCACATTCTGGAGGTCGCCGGAATTCAGCGTACCTTGCGGATATCGTATTTTTGAGTCAGGGAAGGTGTACCAGCCGGCAGCGCCGACAGCCAGACGCGCGACATCGTCCGGGTGCGCCATCGCGTAACGGTGGGAGAACTGCCCGCCTCCTGAGTATCCGAAGAGGTAAAATTTCCCGCTGCTCGCGCCGCTGATTTCCCGCACTTCGTGAACGATGCTTTTGAGTGCCAAATCCGCCCGAGCACCGTCTCTGCCGAGTCTTTGATAATCATCGTAGCGCGTCTGCGGAAAATGGGGCGCGATCAGTATTACGCGGTACTTCTCCGCAAAGGACTTGTAGAGATTGGCATGTTCGACATAGTTTTCTGAAATTCCATGAACCGTGACAAAGATCGGTGCATTCTGCGAACCCGCCGTCGGTAAATAGAGTAAGTATTCCTGTAGTACGTCCACTCGGAGTTTGAGTTTGTGAAGAACCCCAAGTGAGAGGCCGGGAGGCGCAGTGGGGGTTGGGGTCGGTGTCGGAGTGACAGTGGGTTTGGGGGTCGAGGTCGGTGTCGGAGTGATAGTGGGTTTGGGGGTCGAGGTCGGCGTTGGTGTGACAGTGGGCTTGGGGTTCGAAGTCGGCGCAGGCGTATCGGTTGGGTTTGTTGTGACATCGGCCGGCAAAACTGGATCGGTTCCGTTGCAGGCAGTCAAGATGAGCGGCTGCAGTATGAGCAGAATAGCCGCTAACGGCAATTTGCTGAAAATCATTGTCGTGTGTCCCTCTGCGTGAAAATACGAGAAGGGCGCGCGAAAGTAGTGGCAGTCAGCTATTATTTATTTTTAGAGTGGGCAGAGCCCTACTTCGAACATTCCGGGTTTGTGGTCAAAGGGGAGTCCGGCGAGGCCCGGTTCCTGTCTCCCAGAATGCTCTCGAGCAGTATTCTGGCATCATGTACCTGGTTGGACGATTCTCCTTGGGGATGCCGCTCCAGCGCTTCTGCCGTCAAATACCAGCCTTCAGCGGATCTTTCCCTTCGCATCAGGACCGGAATGTAGTTGACGCCGTTCACAAGTATTTCACCGTTGGGTCGCTTTGTCAGTCCGACGTTCAGAATGACTGTTGCGCGTTTCGGAAGTTCGCGGTGGCCACTGACAAAATTTCCCAGAGAATAGAAGACGAATGTTTCCCGTCCATCACGTGTGATCACTTTCTCCCAAGGCTGAATCGTATGTGGATGAGCGCCCATGACAACGAGCGCGCCGGCTTCGAGAAAGCGCCGGGAGATCTCGATCTGCTTCGGTTTGGGTACATGCATGTACTGGCCGCCCCAGTGTGGAGTGATGATAACGGCATCGGCCATCCCCCGGCGGACAATACGCCGAATCAGTTTTTCGATCTCAACTGTATCGTTATGGCAGTTCAGGATTTGATCTTTGGGGTAAGCCTTGTCAGGATTGATTCTTCTGGTGCAGGAAATCCAGGCCAGTCTGATTCCGCGAGTTTCAGTGATCGTGAACCATTCCCGATTGCCTTCGGAAGCCTTCCGGGTTCCGGCAAAAGGAAGCCCGGCAGCCCTGAGTGCATCAATTGTCCTTTCGAGACCCAAGGTGCCCCGGTCCATGGCATGGTTATTGGCGGTTGATACTATATCGAAACCACTGGCGACGAGATCATCCAGCAGATACCGGTGGTAATTCAGCCGTGGCAGGCCCGAGTACACAATATCATCGAAAACAAACCCAGGGTCCCGGACCTTGTGCTTGTCTCGATCAATACCCCAGGCAACGGTTCCCTCGAGGTTCGCGTAAGTGACGTCGGCTCTGGCCAGCAAGTCCTGGATGCGTGCCCAGAGACTCGTGAAACGTGCCGGATCGCGTACGGCCTGAATCTGCGGGTCGTCATGCAGGAGAACGTCGCCTACCGCCGCGATCGTCATCTTTTGTCCCTGGGCGCAGGCTTTCGAAAACCGGAGGCCTTGTCTGGACTGATTAAGAATGTCTTCAGGGGAGGGCAGGTCTGGCTGAGATCCCCACACGGTCTGAGATGAGGTACACAAAGCCAGGGCTGCAAAACCCAGAACTTGAATTGAAAATAGAGTTCTTTCGAAGTGCAACATCCTTGCTCCTCCTTGGTTTAGTCGCTCAGTTCAGATGGGACTCTTCAATCTCCAGATTCTGCAGCTGCTTATTCAATTTCCCGCGATCAGCCAGAACCGGAAAACGCTCCCTCAGACGAGAGGTTTCTTCCAGGTCCAGGTCCACCGTAATCACAGCCTCATCGCTGCGGAAATCGTTCAGCTGCCGTCCAGCTGGATCGAAGATCGCACTATCGCCGGAATAGCCGAGGCCATTGCCGGATCCGACGCGGTTCACGCCAATCACATAAGTTTGGGTGTCCAGGGCGCGTGCTCTGAGAAGAGTCTTCCACTGCTCTCTTCGGGCAGAAGGCCAATTGGCGATAACGACAAAAGCGCCTGTGACTCGTTCCGCCGCTTTCAGGAAAAGTTCGCTGAAACGAAGGTCGTAGCAAATGACAGGCGCCAGGCTGTGCTTGCCTTCTGAAACCAGCAACAGCTTCTTTCCGGGCCGATACACTTCGTGCTCGCCGGCAAACGAGAAGAGGTTCACCTTCTGATATACACCGACCAGTAACCCGTCTCGCATAGCCCAGCATTCGTTGTAAGGACCTTCCGGACGCCGGACGGCAGCTCCCGCAAGCACGAGGGCCTTTCGCCCGCGGGTAAGCGCGAGCAGCTCTGTAAGCAGCGGTGAATCTGGAGGGAGTGCTGCTTCGTCAGGTTTCATTGAAAATCCGGTCAGACACATCTCCGGAAAAATCACGAGCTCAGCGCCGAGATCGTTTGTTTCCTGCAACATCCGTTTGATCTTCAGCAGGTTGGTCGGAGCGTTCTGCCAAGCGATATCCATCTGGCAGAGGGTCACCTTCATTTTCGCAGCACCGCCGAAAGTTCCTTCGCCCCTTCTCTGACCATCGCAGTTCCACAGCTGTAAGCAAAGCGTATGGCATGTTCGCAGTGCTGACCGAAGCTATCACCAGGCGCGCTCCCGATGCCCGCTTCCGCAAGCTTGCTGGAGAGCGCATCGGCGTCCCTGACCCCGAGTCTGTGGTACAGTGAGGGATCGATTTTGCACCAGAGATAAAAGGCTCCTTGCGGCTTGAAAATATCCAGACCGGGAATTCCGGTCAGCGCCTGAATCATGATCTCGCGGCGCGTCCTGTACTCCTTGAGCATGCCATCCAGGTGCGATCGGTCCGTGCGCAAAGCATCGATTGCAGCCCATTGGGCTATGCTGTTCACGCCGTTGATCGTGCATCTCAAGAGTTTCGAGATCCGCTCTCGGACAAGCTGCTCGCGGGCAACGATGTATCCAACACGCAAGCCGCTCATGGCAGAGGACTTGGAGAAGGAGAAGATGCTGATGATTCGCTCCTGGAATTTTTTATCAAACCCCTCCTGCTCCGCGAGCGCCGCCAGCGAGTGGTGTTTCGCATCGTAGACGATGTCTTCGTAGGCCTCGTCCGTCACTATATGAAGGTCGTGTTTCTCGGCGGTTTTAAGGATACCCACCAAGGTCTCTCTGGGGAGAACCGCGCCGGTTGGATTATGGGGGCTATTGACGAAAATGGCTTTGGTCTTCGTGCTGATCTTTGCCTCAATCGCTTCCGGCCTGTAAAGATATCCGTCTTCATGCTGGAGAATGACCGGAACGGGTCTGGCTTCAGCCAGACGAATATTTTCGACCGCCTCAGTCCACATGGGGTCCGGAACAATCACCTCGTCTCCTGGTTCCAGAAGGCAGTGCCAGAGAACGTAAAGGGCATGCATCGCTCCGTTGGTGATGAAAATAGAATCCGCAGAGGGCAGATGAATTCCGTTCCGGGTTTCGAGCTTCAGCTTCAATTCCTTTTTGAGTTCTGGAATCCCGTCATTCGGAATGTAATGGGTCTTTCCTTCCTGCGCGGCCCTGGTGATCCCCTGAAGAACCTGCTCGGAGACGCTGAAACTTGGATCTCCGGACTCAAATCGAAAAACCTTTTTTCCCGTCGCCTGGCTTTTTAAAAGCCTTTCGCGAATCTGAACTATTTTGCCGAACGATATTCCATCAAGCCGTGAACTCATTATCTGAAATCCTCCAAAGGCGAACATACGTTTTTTTCGCAGCGAGGCACTAGCTTAAAAATTTGAACCCCGAATATATAATATTTTTTCCTGAAGGGCGTGCGGGGCGTCAATGGTGCTCGTCTCATTTTGATTGTAAACACTCCAGGTCATTTGCTTAGAGTTCTCCGCGGAGGACCGATGAAATACCTACGTTTCGTATTTACTCTTGGAGTCAGCTCGCTGTTGCTCGCAACATTCGCATTTGCAGCAGGTGTGAGGGAACTGGACTTTCTGGGGCCTTTGGATGTTCAGCCCTCGTCCTTTATTCCGGAAGCACCGGTCTATACCGATGAACCAGCGGACCCGGTTCATGCTGATCTCCGGCCTTTTTATAAAGAGTTCGAAAGAGATGGACTCGTGACGATTTACCTTGGATATGGAATCGGGACATATTATCCGGCTCGAGGCTCGCAGATTTTTGAAATGCTCAAGCTCCTGGCCCTGCACTATGAACTCCCTTTGGTCGATTGGAATCTCAGCGGGGATGGCAGCCATCTTTCTTTTCTGAATTCAAAGCGGGGTATTCGTTATTCCATTACGATCGGGTACGAGCGAAATGAATTTGCACGCGCGTTTTCCGAGTACGAGATTGTCATGTACCACGGTCACTCCCGTTATGGACAAGGGCCGGCTTTTCAACATTACCAGAATTATTACCGGATGGGCCGGGGCTTTCCCACAATCGAGGTGGACACACGTAACAACTACTTTAAAGACGAGCCTATTTTAAAAACCGATTTGTACCCAATTCGCTGGGTGCGTTTTGGGACCAGGTGGCTTCCGTTTCAATACCGGGGGCAGAAGAACGGAAAATCGGAACTCCCGGATACGTCTTATACGAAAAACGTTCCGGGTCTTGATGTGGATTGGACCCGGACGCGTTTTCTGCCCGGCCGGCAACTCTTTTACTTTTATTCCTGCACCAACAAGCAGTACTGGCGCGAATCCATACGCGACCGTTTCCCGAGTCTGAGCCATAAGTTCGTTTTCGGAACTTACAAAATCAACCGCGGAAGAACCGAGCCCGATGTCTTGATGATTGTCTCCCTTCTGAGAGGGACGACGCAAAGCTCGAAGATTCTCGATTTTCTAAACACGACAAAGGACTGCGATCAATGTTTCACTACCTATTGACGTTGGTTTTCGCCATCTCTATCGGTAAAGTCTGGGCCGGAACTTCCGGCGCAATCAGCATTCCGGATCCAAAGACGGGGGAGTGGTGTCTTTTTGGCGTGGAGCATCTCGGACCCAGGAAGTTGTCAGTGGGCGAAACCGGAAAGTACGTGGTCCGCCTGGAGAACAGAAGCGCCTGCACTTTGAAGCATCTCCGGATGCTGGACAAGTTCCCGAAAGATACTGACTTCAAGAGAGCTGATCCGCAGCCCTCAAAAATCCGAAACCGCCGTTTTCCTCACGGTCCGATCCTGTATTGGAATCAGCTGAAGTCAAGGCCCGGAGATATCAAGACCTTTGAAGTTGAGCTCCAGGTGACGGGAGCGCGCAATCAAATCTTAAAAAACAGGATCTGCCTTTCACTTCCCCGTGACGCGGAAGAGGTGTATTGCCACTATTTCAAAATCCGTGTACTGCCCTGAGTATATCTGGCACAGCCACGGTGCTGACCTGTTCTTTTGAGATCATTAGAATGTTTTTGTTCGGGTAGTCGCGTTTACACGATTCCAGGAAATCCAAGCTTTGGAATGCCTCGAAATTGACTGCGACAATTCCCCCGTCACGAACTTTCTGAAAAATCAGCCGGAGTGCTGGTTCCTGCTCGCACTTGGATTCCATCAGGATAGCCAGATCACAATGATCATAAGGAAGACCGTGGGCCAGAATCTCCGGAACTCCGAGTTGAATCACTGCGGCTTCGTGGATGGGATCCATGAGAATCGCTGCTGCTGAACTGTTTCCGTCCTGTGCCTGCCTGGCCAAACCCACGCGTATTCCCAATGAGCGCAGATTTTCTGAAATCGCCTGTGCCACGGGAAAATGCGCGTAGCCGCCGAGAATGGAAATAATGGGAATTCCGAAGGGACTGTCAGCCGGGAAGAGCAGGTCTAAGATATTTTCCGCGACATTTCGAGCTTTCCCGTAGGTGGGATGGAGATGGGGCTGAAGCCCGGGGCGGTGATTCACTTCAAGGATCCAGCAACGCCCACCAGGTTCAGAAATATCCGGGGCGATCATGTCAACACCGCAGATATCCAGTCCGATCACGCGTGCAGCTTTTTCACAGATTTCCCGGAAGTGGGGGTGAACTTCCTCCGTGACGTCTCGTGAGGTACCTCCGGCGGAACCGTTAGCGGATTTTCGGAGGAAGACCTTTTGACCATATTCGGGTACATCACCCGGATCCCATCCTTGAGTTTCAAGAAAGCGAATTTCCTCCTGTTCGAATCTGATCCGGCACCAACATGAAGTATGTCCGTCTCCTCTCATGGGATTCTGATTTTCGATTTCCACAAGTTCGGCCACCGAGTGTATGCCGTTACCGGTCACGTGCGCTGGTTCACGCTCAACTGCGGCTGTGAACTTCCCACCGATCACAAGGACACGAAAGTCCCGCCCTTCAAGGTACTCCTCGACGACGACGTGTTCAGAATTTGCGGCTGCTGCCTGATATGCGTGCTTCACCGTCTCTTCGGAAGACAGGCTGAGCGCGACATTCTGCCCCTGTTTCCCGTTGGAAGGTTTTACCGCCACCGGTCCGCCGATCTTCCGGAATACTTCCAGAGCTCGCTCCTCAGTTTGAACTGACCACCCTCGCGGAACTGGGAGTGAGGCTTTCTGGAGTAGTTTCTTGGTCAGGTGTTTCTGACTGGCGATTTCAGCTGCCAGGAGTGATGTCCTGTCCGTCCAGGAAGACTGAAGGACTCGTCGGTTCTTTCCGTAGCCCAGCTGAATGGAGTTGGGCCGTGGCAAGCGAGTCCAGGGAATTCCTCTTTTTATCGCGGCTTGAATGATGGCGATCGTATTGAAACTCATCCCGGTTTTTTTCAGGATTTGATTGGCCTCAAGAAGCGCCGGGCTCAGCGGGTAGTTCTGACCCTCGACTGCGGCCTTGACCAGATTGAAGGCGGTTTGAAGAAGAAAGCTCGCAGCTCTTTTAGAAAAGCAGGGCAGTGCGATGAAATCAGCAGGCTTGCGAGCAGGTGCTCCGCATTGCAGGGGGAGTGTTAAAGCGAGCCCCGCTATTTGGTTCAGCTGCAGAGCAACACTCTGGACTACCTCGATCAGCGTTGCGTCAGGCTTCAACTGGAGCCCTGCAAGTGCATTGGACAAAATCGGCAATGCCTGCGGAAAAGTCAAAATAGGTTGGTGGCCTGCTGTACCGGGTTCCAGGCGCATCACGAGGGCCGCTTCAGGGTGGTAGAGGCTCGGGCCGCGAAATGCCTTGAAATCAATGATTTTCATCTCGGAATGCGGGATTGCGAGCAATGTGCCAGGAGTCTGTTTCAGCTGATCCACTGGTCAGTAGTTGGTTCTGACCTGCCGGCGACTCACGGTATAGGCATTCCCGGCCTGGTCATGACCACTGATGACATATGAATAGAGCGTCCCAGGCAGGAGGTTTTTGATTACAACGCTGTGGGACGTCACGAGACTGGTATCCTCGGGAATTGAATTCGGCGTAGTTGTGCCCGGACCCCAATTGATCTTGCCCGTAGTGGGTTCATTCGTAGTCCAATTGATCGTGATCGTGGTGCTGGTCGTTGGCGCTGAAATCGTCAGAACCGTCGGTGTTTTGGTGTCAACGGTCCACGCTTGGGAGGCACCCTGGAGATCCTGGCTTCCGTATTGATCCACTGCTTTCACGGTGAAAGTATGAAGGCCGTCGGCCAGAGCGGAGTAGCTGATGGGAGAGGTGCAGGCCGAGAACGAACTGTTATCGAGACTGCAGATAAAGGTTGAACCGTTCAGATTGGCAGCAAATGAAAGTTCAGCCGATTTCGAATTGGTATAATTGCTGGGAGGACTGATCAAAATAAGCGAGGTGCTCAGGCGAGGATCAACGACCCAGTGATAGCTTGCTCCCTCAGGGTCCGTGTTACCCACCCCATCAATTCCTTTGACGACCAGAGCGTGCTCCCCGACCGGCAGATCGTTGAAGTTCAGGGGCGAAGAGCAGAGTGCAAATGGGGCGTTGTCAAAAGAACAGACAAAACCGCTGACTTCCTCGTTGGCTGTGAACCTGAAGCTGATGGCAGTGTTTGAGGTTCTTGAAAAATTCAGGCTTGTGACTGGAGAGATCGAATCAACGATCCACTGCTGAGATACACCTGCAAGATCTTCGGTGCCGAAGGAATCAACCGCTTTCACTGTGAATAGATGCGGGCCGTTCGAAAGGTCTGAATAATCCATCGGAGAGGTGCATGTCTCGAATGCGCTTTCATCCAGTTGACAGACAAAGGTTGCAGTATTCAGGTTGGACGAGAAGGAGAAGCTGGCGGAAGTCGAGTTCGTGATGGGAGTCGAAGGTGTGCTGGCGTCCAGAGAAGTCTGGGGTGCTGGATCAACAGTCCACTGATGGCTCGGGCCGAGCTGATCAGTGTTTCCCGCGAGGTCTGTTGCCTGGACGACAAACGAGTGATTACCCAAGGCAAGATTGCTGCTCATAACAGGTGAGGCACAAGGAGCAAAAAGCCCTCCATCCCAGGAGCACTGAAATCCTGAGGCCGCTTCGCTGGCCGTGAAGGTGAAGGTGATTGCGGAATTGCTGGTACGGGTAGCGTTCAGAAGGGAGGAGGGAGGAGTGAAGTCGGTGGTCCACCCATGGCTTGCGACAACTGAATCCTGCCCGCCGAAGCGGTCCACTGCGCGGACGGTGAACGTATGTACTCCCTCTGAAAGTCCGTTGTAGGTGCTGGGCGAGGAGCAGGAGACCGGGGCTTTGTTATCCAGACTGCATAAAAAAGTTGCAGTCGGCAGATTTGAGTCAAAGGTGAAAGTCACCGAGCCCTGATTGTTGAGAGTGGAAGACGGGGTGATGCTCGTCAGTCTCGTTGTGACAGGTGGCTCGATCACAAAGTTGATTACCGCGCCTTTGAGATCAGCGTTACCCGCTGGATCCGTTGCCCAGGCGGCGAAAGAATGACTGCCAACTGAGAGGTTGCTCAAGGTGAAGGATGAACCGCAAACCGAAGGTGTCGCACCGTCCAGCGAGCAAGCCACAGTGCTGTTGGCTTCGCTTGAAATAATGCTCAAAGAAACGGTAGCCCGGGACGTCTGAGTCGAATTCAATGTGGTAACGGGTGCTGTCAGATCGACAGTCCATTGAAGGGCTTCATGCGTGCTTGTATTTCCGGCCAGATCAATTGCCATTACTTCAAAGACATGTGCTCCCTCCGCTAATCCGGCGAATGGAAGGGGGCTTGAACAGGCGGAGAAACCCGCGCCGTCAAGATTACAGGTGAAACTGGAAGCTTCGTTCGCGGTGAAGGCAAATGAGTTCATCGTCAGGCGTGTTGTTGTATTTGAGATATCCGCCTTCAGACTGACTGCGGGTGGCGTCAGATCAACAGTAAAAAGGTGGGAGATGATATTTGATAAGTTTCCAGCCAAATCCTGGCCCATGACAATCAGGGAGTAACTTCCCTCTGAAAGAGCACTCACGCTGATCGGCGACTGCGATTGCTGAAGGTCCAGATCATTCAACGAGCAACTCATGATCACCGCTTCCGAGGAATAGATTTCAGCGCTGAGATGAGACGAGTTGATGTGACTGGCTGCCGAGGGTGCCATGGCTCCGAAGCTGATCATTGGATCAATGAAGTCCATCATCCATTCCACATACACCGGAGAGGAAACGTTGCCGGCCAGGTCCATGGCGATGACCGCGAGGTTGTGAGGACCGTTCGTAAAGATGGAACCGGTAAAAGGCGAGGTGCACGGGCCAAATCCTGCATTATCGATACTGCAGTTGAAGCTGGCCTGTTCATTTGCAGAGAAATTGAAGGCAATTGTGGCTTCATTGGTCGGTCCTTGCGGAGGATTGACGTTGCCCGGGAGGACTTCCGGCGCGATCGTGTCAACTGTCCAGGCGTAGGTGGCCGGCTCTCCGATGTTTCCGGCGATGTCGGTCGCACGGACTTGAAAGAAATGTTGTCCATCTGCAAGCCTCTGGAGAGAAAACGGTGATTCACAGGGCATATAATTCCCTGAATCCAGCGCACATTCGAAAGAGCCACCTTCTGTTGCCGCAAAAAGCAGCTGCATTGCCTGCGAAGAGGTGATTGCGGAAGAGGGCACGACTTGGACGATGGCAGTCACAGGCAGAGTTCGGTCAACCGCCCACTGGAATACGGCAGGAACTTCTCCGGTGTTTCCAGCCGCATCGATTCCGACAACTGCAAACTGATGGAGACCTTCCTCGAGATTCACCCTGGAAACGGGCGAGGTACAGGTCGCGAAAGCGCCGCCGTCAGAGGCGCAGAGAAAGCTCACTGCATCTGCTGAAGTAAAGGAGAACACGGCGGCCGTGTCACGGGTAATGGGGGGCAGATTTTCTGCATTCAACTCGGGGGTGCTGGCGGGAATCGTGTCGATCGTCCAAACATAGGAGGCGCCTGCGGGGTCAGTCAGGCCGGAGGCATTTCTGGCGGCAACATGAAAAGTATGCGTAACATCGCCCAATCCCGAGTAGGAATAGGGCGATGAGCAGGCTTCCTCTTGCCCGCCGTCCAGAGAGCAGAGAAAGCTGACACCTGTTTGATCACTGGAGAAACTGATTGAAATGCTGTTTTGATTCGTGATCGGGACCGAAGGTGTGGTCGAGTCAATATAGGTTTGTGGCGCGGTCGGCGAAACGGTGGGAGAGGGGTCGGGGTCTGGAGTATTGCAGTCGGACTCGGAAGCATAGGTGACTTCGATCGAGGCCTGTGCGATACGGACTTTTTTCCCCTGCAAGGTCAACTTGAGAAGCCCTCGGTTCTTCACGATTTTTGCCATGAAGAAATAGAGCGGCTCGGCTCCGTTGAGTTTCATGTGATGCAGGTGGAACCGGACCTGGGATGAGTCATCGCGGTCGTCGTACTTCAGCAGGCGGTAATGTGGCCAGTCATGAGCTCCAGTGGCCTGAATTCCGTTTGCCGAAAGCTGAACTTCATCAGGGGTTCCCGTTTGTTTGCCGGCAAGAGTCACGTTCAGTTGAACGCTTTGAATCTGGATTTCAGGATTCAGGAATATCGCCAGATCATCGGTGCTGAAATAAAGGTGCTGGCCTCCGTCGATCTTGATTGGCGTAAGAGTAATGGATTCTGAATGATCGCAGGAAATGAGTTTGCCGCCATCTGCAGCGCTGGCTTGCAGGCGGTGCCCTCCCAGCTTCTTGTCAAAATCAACTATGACGATTCGGCAGCTCGTGGTTGCAAAAATCGCCAGAGTGGTGATCGCGCACACACGTGCGGCAGCTAAAAATCGGGAAGATCCGGTACATACGTGCAACATGTATCTATTTTAACGCAATGCGTAAATATTACAAACTCGGCGCCCGGCCATGACGCTTATAACATATTGATTAATATGATAAATTCCAGATTCCTTCCGTTCTCATAACATGTAGAAAACAATCATAAAATCCAAATCTTATGTCATTTTTGAAACAATTGAGGAACAATTCATTATAAATATATGCGAAAACAGCTAGTTCTGGCAATCGATGACGAAAGTGAAACCCTCGAACTCATCCAAGAGGTACTCGGCGGATCATATGATGTATGGGCTTTTCAAAATCCGCGAAAAGGATTGGCAAAAGCGATCTCCACCCCTCCGGATTTACTGCTGCTGGATATCGATATGCCGGGCTTGAATGGATTTCAGATCTGCGAAAAATTTCGGGCAGCCCATCCTCGCCGGCCGACACCCGTGATTTTTTTAACTTCTGATATGGAGGCTTCGAGTATGCAGCGAGCGCTCAAGGCCGGAGCCAATGACTACCTCATCAAGCCATTCAGGATTGCAGATCTCCTGGGCCGGATTCGGTTCCGATTGGGGCAGGTGGAGCTGGCATTGGTGCTCTGCCTGGGAAATTTAACGCTCGACCCTTCATCGCAATCAGTTCTTCTTGGCAAACGGACGATCCACCTGACTCGCGGAGGCTTTCGAATTCTGCAGATTTTAGTACAGAGCCAGGGAAGAGTCGTGCCGCGCGGGGAACTTCAGAATTTCCTTCGCGGAGGAACTCGCTCAGTTGACATTCATATTTTGCGGCTCCGGCGCTTGTTGGCGGAGTGGGACCATTCGCTCGAAGCGATCTATGGGCAAGGATATCGGGTTACACGTCGATCCGCTTTTTTAAAAATCCCCAGAACAGGAAAAACGCGGCAAACCAGAAAGCCATGATCAAGGGGCCTGGCGAGGGCGGTCCAGATGGTTTCTGCTTGTCCGTGATCATACCGCAGCCGGGTGAAATTGAGAGATCCGTATTGGCCCAGCCCAGGTCATCATAAGGAACTGTGATTTTGGATACTGCGGGAGAGTCCCCTGGAATTCCGGCTGTGGTGAGCGTCAGCCTGAATTTGAGATAACGGATATTCTGGTTGCTCAGAGTGGTCAGCTCCGAGGTGTAGTTCGAAAATACCGCACCGTTTTCTGAACCCGCATACTCAAGCGCGATGGTGCCGCCGTTTGTCTGACTCGTGATACTTGGGTTTGTGGTGAAAGCGGCATTCATTGTGCCCAGATCGTATGGTTTGCTTTGGACGATATAGGTCTGCGAGGCTGCGGCATTTGAGACATCAAAATAGGTGGTGACCCCGTTCAGGACCCAGGTGCCTGGCAATGCTGGACCATCCGCCCTTCGAAAGCCGATAAACCCAGGATTTCCCAAAACGATGGGGCAGGCGAGATTGGTGCCACCCTCGCCTGGCTCAATATCCGGGTTGTTGGCCGTTGTCACCCCCTTCCAACTTTGTAACCAGACACCGCCTCCGTTTCCACCAGCACCGTGACCGCTGCAAATGCCATCACTTTTCGCGGCAGCGCCGCCGGTTCCGCCTTGTGCATAAATATTTCCCATCGTGATGAGGCCAATCGCTGAGATGCGAAGAGTTCCCGCTCCCGCGCCGCCACCGCCACCGGTGGTGAAATACTTTGTACCCAGGGCTTCATGGTATTGGCCGCCGCCGCCACCGCCGCCGGTTCCTGCAATGAAACCGGTCGTATCAAAATCGGGGCCGGGTCCGGGCCCCATGGAGTTGCCATCTACTCCGGGATTCAGATCGAGATCTCCTGGTCCGGCGCTGTTGAATGCCAGACCATCAGATTGAAGTCCGTCAGATCCGTTCAGCAGTGTGGCATCGAGTGTTTCGAACGACTTCCCTCCTGCTCCGCCGGAGGAACGAGCGGCAATCGGGTTGCCGCCTGCGGGGCCCGCAAGGTTCTCGGTGAGTGAAGCTTGCCCTGGCTCTCCCTCTCCACCACTCACTGAAAGATCGGGTGTGATGGTGACCTCGCCCAGTGAGCGGATCACAAGCGGGTTGGATCCTCTCACTGTAATTGGACCGCCGGTGATTGAGACGGAGATGAAATTGAAACCAGTCGGATGAGTGTCGGTGTCAAAAATATATCCGGATGATGAGTTCAGGATCCCGTCCGAGCCGTTGCCAAAGGGAATAACGCGAGTAGCGTCCTCGTCTGCAACAATCGCGGCCTGAGCCGCGTGATCAACCACATTCCACACGCCAGTGGATTGCGTCAGGTCCGCATGATCCAGGTTAGTGAAATCCTCTACGAGTGTTCCGGCCTGAGCCGTCGCACTGAAAATTGCAGTGACCAGCGCACCTAATGAAAAAAGCGATCTAAAATCCATAGCCGACCTCCGCAATGCCACCGTAGGAAGTCTCCATCTTGAGCCAGCGGCCGGTCAATCCACCACGGAGGAACCAGTCTGGGGCGAGACTGAATGGAAATTTTGCCTGAAAACTGAGGTCGGCACCTTGTGCTCCGATCAAGATCGGAGCGATCTGGATGCGATACCGCCTGGTGTTCAATTGAAATAGCGCACCTGCAAGGGGCCGAAAATGAGAGGTCAAGGCTCCCTCCCTCCAACTGAACTGGCTGGAGTTGCTTAGATACGGACCCACTCCCCAAAACGATTTTTCAAAAACTCCCCAAACCTGAACGAGCGGTGCACTTGCGGTGGCTTGTACGCCGGGAGGGAGAGGGGTATTGCCACCTTTTGCGCTGACGTTTTCCAGGATAGCAGTCAATCCTAAACGGAAACGTGATTTTTCGAATGCCGGGAAATCAACTTCTCCTCGAACTGAGCCCGGGATCCAGCCATTTCCATTGGCGTGATTGGGGTAGAGATCAGATTTGAACGAGCGACTCTGAAAAATCAAACCCAGGGCTATTTCGGCGCGCAAAGGCATCGGCGGCTCGCTCCGACGGGGTTGCGCGATTTCAGGGGGTTTGGGCTTCGGATGGGAGAAGGGTAGGGGGTTGTCTTCGGGTTTCTTTTGGGGTTTCTTTTGGGGTTTCTCTTGGAGTTTTATTTTTTGTTGAGTGAGGGGTACACGCACAGGTGCGGGTTTAATTTCTGGTTTGATCTCGACTTTTTCAAAGGCGCTGAACTCGCCAACGTCGTCTTGTGAATTGATTCCTGCGACTCTGAAGTAGACGATCGAATCGGCCTCTGGCGAAAGAGTGATGTAGTTGAAAAGCGGTTCTTTGACGACCTGTTCAGTGATCAACTTCTGGAATTCCGGATCCGCTGCGATTTGAATTTTATACTGCTGCGCACCCGCGGTGGCTTCCCAGGTAAAGTGGATTGAAATTTCGATCGTATTGATGTCGGTCTCAGCAGCGAACGCCATGGGAAACCAGAAGGAGCTTTGTTGCGGCAGTGTGCGTGGTTTTATTTCAATCCTGGGGCGACGCAGGCGAGGCGGCGCCATTTTTTGAAGCGGGGGCTCAGGTTGAACCTCGATCCTTCCGTTCGAGAGATCCGCGAGGACAGCCTTTTGTTTTGCCGCGATTCTTTGTGAGCCGTTGATGACAACCGCTCCGCTTTGAACAATGACTTCGACGCCGTGGCCTCGGGCAATCACGCGGAAAATCGCGTCAGATCGTTCATCATTGATTCTCAATTCTGAATGGCTGTTTCCAACCTTGAGCACCAGCGGCAATTTCCCGGCTTTACGTCTATAGAGCGAACCTTTCACAATCCTTGCGGTGATCTGAGCGGGGCCTTGGGTCGGGAGATCTTCAAAGACGATCAGGCTTTCGGGCTCGATCACCACTTCAGATTCATCCGGGAAGATAACAACGCTTTCGGAGTCGGCCAGGGTAGCGATGGAATCTTGACGGAAAAGGGATTGGCCGGGTTGCGGAACTGCCCAGATCAGCGTTCCGGCGGCTTTATGGCGGACGCCATTTGTAACCTGTTTCAAACTGGCTTTGCTGTCGAGTGACTGCAAAACCGCAACGGGGACACCTTGAACGGGGGCGCCTTTCACCTGCTCGCTGATATCCGCCAGTAGAAAGTAGATCTCACCGGCAAGAATCAGTAAACAGATCAACGCGGGAAGCCAGAGCGTGCGGAAGGGGCCCGTAGACCAGTTTTGGCTCTCGGGACTGAAGGTTTCGGCACTTGCGGGGCAGCCTGACTGAGTCATAATATTAAGGATAATCCTGGATCAGTATCTATTATGACGAATCGCTGGCAAATATCAATTCGAACGAAAATTCTGCTGGTTTTGAGCCTCTTGGTGATCGGGGCTGTGGCTTTCTATCTTTATCTCGCGTCAAAAATTTTTTATGAGGACAAAACACTCCTCGTCTACGAACTCAACCAGACGAATGTTCAGACTTTTGGCAGTGAAATGGAAGCCCATTTGAACCGGGTGATCGACAAATTGAAAATCGTCGCGACCCTGCGAAGCACCACCGCGATTGCAGAGGCCTTGGCCGAAGAAAGTGAGCTCGTGCGTGTAGGCCTGTTGCGGAAAACCCCAGAGGGTCTGATTCAGTCTGAGATTCTGGGCGTCTGGCCAAAGTACCTGGAGACATACTCTCCAGCCGCACCCCAGGGACCGGAATATCTGGATCGCGTCCGGACCACCTTCCCTATTCCCTTTGAGAGGGTTGTATCGGAAGCGGTTTGGATCAGTAATGTCACTTTGCCTTCGGAGGCAGGCACGGAAAGTCCACCCTTGTTTACCGTAGCAATGGCGCTGCTTCGTCCCGGTTCTTCGCCCGAAGTGATCTATGCGGATCTGCGTCTGGATCGCATACTGGAGCTGTTTTCAAAACCGGGGATAGCGAAAGTCTATGTGGTCGATTCAGATACGCTTCCCTTGGCCGGAAAAACCGTGGCCAGCTCCCGGCCTGGTAAGGACGATCCTTTGATCTCGGCAGCACTGCGTTCAAAGCTTCGTTCCGGAGTCCAGCGATTCACAGAACGGACTGGCGAAGAAGAAATCTCGTATCTGGGATCCTATTACAAGCTCGGGATCGGCAATCTGGTGGTTGCCTCTGAAATCAAGGCCGATGAAGCATTCTCGGCGGCGCGTGTTCTGATCCGCAAGTCCCTGCTCTATGCCTTGATTGTGATTACGGCTACGTTCCTGCTGGCTCTGTTTTTTTCGCATTCGTTGACGGTTCCGATCCGGCTCATGGTGGATGCCACCCGGCGCGTCGCCAAAGGGAATTTCAATGACCCGGTCGTGGTACGTTCCCGCGACGAGTTGGCCCTGCTCGCGAATTCGTTCAACCTGATGACGCAGGACCTGAGGGTTTCGCGGGAAAAAGTCGAGGAATACAGCCGCGACCTTGAAAAGAAAGTGGAGCAACGGACCGAACAACTGGCTGCGCAAAATGTCGCCATAAAAGAAGCCCAGGAAGCCCTTGTTCGAACCACGCGTCTGGCGAGTGTGGGTGAGATTGCAGGCCGTGCGGCCCATGAAGTTCTGAATCCTTTGACCAATATCAACGCGCGCGTCGAAAAAATCCGGAATCAGGCTTTGCAGAAGAACGAGACCGACCTCAAGCTTCTCAAGGAAATCAGCGAGGGTTGGGCCACCGAGTATTCTGCCAAAGGAGCGCAAGGACTGCTGGCCGCGCTTTCCGGACCGAGTACCGCTCAGGAAGGCAAAACCCTGTTCGAAGAGGATATTGAGAATATCCGGGCGATCGCGGGCGATGTTCTGGCCAGCATGACGACCTTGCAGAGTGATACGGTCTTTCTCCTTTCGGAATCAGATCGGATCAATAAAATCGTGAATGGAATGCGCCAGCTTTCGCGGGTTTCGGGGACGGCCAGGAACATAGCGGTTCATGCATTCCTGGACTCTGCTCTTTCGACGATGAGCGACCTGCTTTTGAAGAACAAGATCAGGATCGAAGTACTTTACTGTGACGGACAACCCAGAATCCTTGCTGATAGCGATGAGATGCTTCAGGTCGTGAGCAATCTCCTTCGTAATTCCCTGCAGGCGATCAACGAAGCGCGCGATCAGAATGGCAAGATCGGTGAGCCGGTCTGGATTCGCATCGCCACCGAGGTCACACCTGCGGGACGCGTGCTGATTCGGGTGGCTGATAACGGACCAGGTATTGCCGAAGAAAATTTTCAGAGGATTTTTGAACCGACGTTTACCACCAAAAATCCGGACGAGGGCACGGGGCTCGGGCTCTCGATCTGCAGACGTTTTGTCAGGGCTTATGAGGGAGAGGTCCGCGTGGAAAAGAGTATTTCTGGAGTTGAGACGGTATTCCTGATTGATCTGCCTGAAGCAGGGGAGCAAAGCAATGGCAACGCCTAACAACCGGATTCTCGTTGTCGATGATGAGAAGGATATAGTTCAGGCTTATGTGGACTTCCTTGCTCCCAAAGAGATTTCTCCTGCGAGGCGTTCTTCACGAGTGCCCGGAGGAGCCGCAGAGCCTGCTTTGCTGCAAACCTGTGAAGTTCTGACAGCCACCAGTGGTGAAGCGGCTCTCGCGTTTTTCAAGGCGGAATACGCGGCCGGGCGGCGAATCGCGGGCGGTTTTTTTGATGTGAAAATGGACGGCGGCATGGATGGTCTCCAGACCATACGTGAAATCTGGAAGATCGATCGCGACATGCATTGCACGGTGGTTACCGCATATCACGATCGCTCTGTTGATGATATCGACCGGCTTTTCGGCCCGGACTTCAAGGATCAGTGGGATTATCTCAACAAGCCGTTCACGCTGGCTGAAATCACGCAGAAGGCCCGGCAGATGATGGCGGCGTGGAATCGCATGCGATCACTCGAATCCGCGCATGCGCAGCTGGTGTTTTCGGAAAGAATGGCAGCGATCGGTCAGGTCGCGCGAGGAATCAGTCATGAGTTCGGAAATCTCCTTCAAGCCATCATGGGGAAAGCCGATCTCGCCCTCCAGGACCAGGATCCGGGCAAAATCAAGGAGCGTCTGAATCATATCATTCACGCAGTTGACCGGGCTTCCTTCATTGTCCGGAATCTGCAGTCTTTCTCCAAAAGTACGGCAACCCGAAGTGCGGTGGATCTGGGCAAGGCTATCAAGGATACTTTGAGTCTGGTGAACCATGAGCTCATTAAACATTCGATTCGCGTCGTGGATCAATGCACTGTTTGTGGTCCGGTCCAAGCCAATGCCGCGGAGCTGGAACAGGTCATTCTCAATCTCGTGATCAATGCGATTCATGCCATGCCCGCAGGCGGGACAATTGAGATTGGCTGCAAGGAGCTCCCAACCACGAATCCGGCTGACTCGGTGCCAACAGTCATGGCTTGGGTCAAGGATTCCGGGACGGGGATTTCGCCGGAAGTGCTGCCCAGAATATTCGAATATGCTTTTACGACCAAAGGCGACAAGGGAAGCGGTCTTGGGCTTTCGATCTCCAGGGAGATCGTCGAGAAACATGAGGGAAAGATGTCAGTACGGACGGAGGTCGGAAAAGGAACGGCCTTCATCCTCGAATTCAGGAGACAGCAGACATGAAATTCCTTCTGGTTGATGATGATGAGACGGTCCGATCCACCGTCAAGGAGTACCTTGCGGTCCTTGGATTCCAGGACGTGATCGAAGCCGAAAATGGCGTTGCCGCTCTGACGCAGCTCCGGACTGAAGCCATTGACCTGGTCATATCCGATTGGGATATGCCGGAGATGAAGGGGATCGAGCTCCTTAAACTGATGAAGCAAAGCCCTGAATGGACGTCAATTCCATTCATTATTATCACGAGCCCCGATAGCCATGAGGAAATGAAGATCAATAATGCCGCCATTGCTGATGTGGACGGCTATATCATCAAGCCCTTCCGGGTCGAGATTCTTCGGGAAAAAATTGAAGCCGCACGGGCCAAGAAGAGCGCAGAACGCGAGAATGCGAAGGTCAAAGCCACTTCGTTTGCAGGCGGAGCGCTGGTCGTGGATGACGACCCCGATTCACGCGACACGGTTGCCGAAATTCTGGTTTCCATGGGTTATGAACCGGTAATGCAAGCGGAGGACGGTGAGAAAGCCCTGCAGATTCTGTGTGGGAATGTTTCCCGAATCAAAGTTGTTGTGAGTGATTGGGAAATGCCCAATCTGAAGGGAATCGATTTATTGCGTGCCCTGCGCGCGAGCGAGGACTCGGCAGTAGCTGGTGTTCCCTTTGTTATGGTGACCGCCCCGGTTTCTGTCGAAAAGTCCAAACTGATCTCCGCGATCGACGCCGAAGTGGATCACTACGTCATCAAGCCCTTCACAATTGCAGATTTGCAAAACGCGGTCTCCCTGGTGCTGAAGAAAGCCAAGCGAAGGCAGGAACTGAATGTCTTCCTGAACGAAGCCCGCCAACTGGAGATCCAGCAGCGGTCGGAAATTGCCGAACAATTATACCGTCATGTGATCGCAACCCACCCGGCGGACATCCGGGCCTACGCCGCGCTGGCGGCTATCCGGATGCATGCGAATGGAAAGCAGGGGTTGTACATCGGGGAACAGTTGATCCACCAGGGAATCAGTGCCAATCCGCTGAATGATCGGGGTTACCTGGAACTTGCGCGGCTTTACGAACGAATCATGTCCCTGGCGAAAGCTGTAACTGCCTTGCATCAGGGAATCGAGATCTGTCCTGAAAGTGCCGAGCTTCATTTCAATCTTGGTCGCATTCTGCTTCGGACCGGTCGCCGGGATGAGGGGATCGCGGCTCTCCAGAAGGCCCTCAAATTCGACAAAACCAACGGCGAAGCCTTCAGGCTTTTGGAACAGGCTAAAAACGGTTAAATTGCTCAGATGCTTTCAAAGTTATTCTTCCGCGACATGTCTGAAATGGTCCGGCTCGGAATGCACAAGGTCCTTACGGCCGAGGACCTGCCCGAACTCCCCGGACACCTTGATCCTGAAAAGGGAAGAGTCGATTTTTCAAATCTTCCGTTGGACGGTCCCTGGCTCTTTCTTTTTGGTATTGCCAAGGTTCTTCGTCGCAGGCTGATGCTGCTTCTGATTCTGGCTTTGGTACTCGTTGTTCTGGATGTATCCGCTCCCATATTGCTCCGCAAACTCCTGCAGATGGTTGCGGGGGCAGCCGCAGGCGAGCTTTCGCTGACTCTGGGGCTCGGGGTAGCCCTGATTCTTTCGCTGGTCTCGATCGGAAGTTCCGTAGTTCGCCAGCATTTTTTTAACGGATGTCTGGGCACGATACAGATGACGGTCAACGGCTTGAATGTCCGAATCTTTCGCCATACGCTTTCACTGACTCGTTCTTCACGTCAGGCAACGCCCGTCGGTGACATCGTGAACCGTATGAGCACAGATTCAGATTCCGTGGCCGAGTCCACCTTTGCCCTGCTTCACGGAACCCACGATATTCTTGTCATGTTCGGAGTGGTGTCTTTGCTCTTTTATTTTCTTGGCTGGGCTGGCTTGGCGGCGGCGGCGCTCTTCCTTGTTGTGGTTCCCGTTTCGCGCAGGCTCGCCATCGTCGATGTCCGCAATAATGATGTACTCCTGACTCTGAGAGATTTGCGAATCACCTTGATGAGTCAGATTCTTCAGGGAATTCGGGTTGTGAAGTCCTTCGTCTGGGAATCGAAATTCAGGGAAGAAGTCGAGGCGATCAGACGCCAGGAGGTGGAGGCCCGTCGCAAAATCAATTTTATCGAAGGTTTATCAACTTTGATCTACAGCATGACCGGTACGCTCGTTGCAGTTTGCTCGTTCGGCCTTTACATATTCCTCGGTGGGAAGCTCGATGCACCAACTGCCTTCTCGTGTATCGCGCTATTTTCATTGCTGGAGGAACCCTTCGGGAATTTAACCCAGCTTTTATCAGTCGGATCGTCAGCCCGAGTTAGCGCCGCCCGTCTGATCGAATTCTTCAAAATGGAGACTGTCCCAGCCAACCCGGTGCCGCTTCTGGATTCAAAACAGATTCCAGCAATTGAACTGCGCGGAGTCAGTGCAGGCTACGGTACCGGCACCGAGGTGTTGAAGAATTTCGATCTCAGGATTGAAGCAGGCGAGTCGGTAGCGATTGTAGGTCCGATCGGCAGCGGCAAGACTACTTTATTGCGGATTTTGCTCGGCGAGATTCCACTGGAACGCGGAGCCTTGGAGTTTTCAGCAGGAGCGGCGCGAGGTCGTCCTCATCTGGCCTATGTCCCTCAGGAGGCATACATCCTGAACTCATCCCTGCGCGCGAATATTCTGTTCGGGATGGAGCGGGTGAGTGACTCCCAGCTCGAAGACGTGCTGCGCGCGGTTGACCTTAATTATGATATTTCACAAATGCCCGCGGGACTTGAAACCGAAATTGGCGAGCATGGAGTTAATCTTTCGGGGGGGCAGAAGCAGAGAGTCGGTCTGGCCCGGGCTGCGATCTTTGATCCGAGTCTGATACTTCTGGACGATCCATTTTCCGCCCTGGACGTTTCCACAGCCAAAGGAGTGATGGAACGGCTGCTCTTCGGGAAGTTCCAATCCAAGACCCGGATCGTTGTGACTCACCGGCTGGAAGATCTGGAAAGGTTTGACAAGGTTCTCTTTCTTGAGGACGGAATAATTCGCGGGTACGCGCCCTATTCGGAGCTGGGCCAGAAAAGTTCCCGTTTCCTCTCTTTCCTTGAACAGCATCGAACCGCGCAAACGGCCGCGCAGAGCGTTGCCAGTCCCGGTGAGCTGGGACGGTCTGTCGATCCGCCGAAGACCGGCAATGGGTTCTCGCGGATCACCGATGACGAGGACCGCGGCGTTGGGGCAGTACGTGGTTCGGTTTACTGGGAGTATTTCAAAGCATTCGGGGGAACCCGCCCGGTCTGGTCGCGCTGGATTCTCGCAGCTTGCATGGGAACCGTGGTTCTCTCGATGGCTCTTCCAATTCTGCGGGATACCTGGCTTGCACATTGGACGAACCACCTGTCACCCGACCCTTGGGCAAATTATCGGAATCTCCTGATCTATGCGGCTCTAGGGCTCTTGATGGGCCTCGGGCAGTTTGGAAATATCATTCTTTGGATGTCTCGGGGCCTGAAGGCTGCGATCGGGATTCACGACAAGGCTTTTGCCGGAATTTTACATGCGCCGACCCGCTTTTTTGACTCGAATCCGGTTGGCCGGATTTTGAACCGCTTTTCGACGGATCTGAACTCGGTGGAGCGCGAAGTGTTCTGGAGTTTCTTGCATACGGTTAACATGGTCGCAATGCTGATCGGTCTACTCGGAGTGATCCTCTATGTTCTGCCGTGGATGATCCTTGCGGTCATTCCGGTGCTTTTGCTGTATTTTATCGTGCAAAAGGGCTACCGGTCCTCCGCCCGCGAGACCAAAAGACTGACTTCCATCGCCCGCTCGCCGCGCTTTGCGCATTTCAAGGAGACACTCACCGGGTTGTCGGTCGTTCATGCGTTCCGTCGGGAAGCCTGGTTCGAGGCGGAGTTTTTCCGGGCACTTCGTCATTATCAACGCATGTATTACGGGATGTCGCGCGTGAATCGCTGGTTTTCAGTTCAGGTTCCGGTGCTCAGTGGCGGCCTTGCTTTTCTGACTGCTGCGGGGGTCGTATTTTCCGCTCGTTCCCAGTGGATTGCAGTCGGAACGGCCGGACTGGTTCTCACTTACGCGAGAAATTTGTGGGGAGTCTTGAACTGGGCAATCCGCGCGTTCAGTGAGGCCGAAGCTAAAATGACCGCAGTGGAGAGACTGCAGCGTTACGGGGTGATTGTACCGGAAGAGTCTCCACTGCTCCGGGATCGAATGGGAATACCGGTGCTGCCGGAAAACTGGCCGGATCGCGGAGAGATCATTTTTGAGAATATCCGTGCTCGATATGACCTGCACCTTCCGGAGATCCTTAAGGGAGTGAGTTTCCAGGTGGGAGCTGGAACGAGAACGGGAATCATCGGACGAACCGGCTCGGGAAAAAGCACGCTTTTCCAAGTCCTCTATCGTTTCATTCAGCCGTCCGACGGAAGGGTGATCATCGACGGACTGGATTCCCAGCACGCACCGCTCGCGCGGCTCAGGCGTTCGATTGCAATGATTCCGCAGGACCCGACCCTTTTCAATGGGCCGCTGAGGATGAATCTGGACCGATTTCATGCCTGCAAAGACGAGGAGATCTGGCGTTCTCTCGAGCGCGTGGGCTTACGACGGTTTGTGGAAACTTTGCCGGGCCAGTTGAATGCGTCCGTGCTCGAGAACGGCCATAACTTCAGTCAGGGCCAAAGGCAGCTTTTCTGTCTGGCCCGTGCACTTCTCATCGGAGCCAGGGTCGTCGTATTTGATGAGGCGACTGCCAGCGTTGATGTGGAAACTGACGCCTTGATCCAGGAGACCATTCGGCAGGAACTCAAGGAGGTCACACTTCTGATCATTGCTCATCGTCGCGAGACTCTGGTGGACTGTGACCAGATAATTGAAATCTCAGACGGCCTGGCGATCAGTCATCGTGCGAGCGAGCCGGTTGCGGCGGAAGTTCTGGAAGTGCCTTAGTGGCTTGAATCGTGGCAGACACGACGTAATCGGTAACGGCGGTCCCGGGAGCCCAGTTGCGAATAAACGATTTGCTCTCATCTTTGGGCGAAATCCGGACTTTCGTAAATCCGGAATCCACCAGCAGAGCTTCCAAATCTGAAATAAGCTCGGCACCCGCCATGCAGCCGGTGTAAAGTGCGAGATCCTTTTTAAGGTCTTCCGGAAGCACGGCCGTCGCCACGATATCGGATATCGCAAGGCGGCCCCCGGGTTTCAGAACGCGGAGAGCTTCCATAAAAACGCGGTGCTTATCAGGCGAAAGATTGATGACGCAATTTGAGATAATGACATCAACGGAGTTGTCCGCGACAGGGAGATATTCGATTTCGCCCAAGCGAAATTCAACATTCAGGTAGTTGCCTTTTTCGGCATTCAAACGAGCCTTAGAAACCATTTCAGGAGTCATATCGACTCCGATGACTCTGCCGGTTTCGCCTATTTGTTTTGCCGCCAGAAAACAATCAAAGCCGCCTCCGCTGCCGAGATCCAGCACCACTTCGCCCGGCTTCAATGCAGCGATCGCCTGCGGATTTCCACAACCCAAACCCATATTCGCACCCTCGGGAATAGCATTCACTTGCTCCTCACTGTACCCCAGTTCTCGGGAGGCTCCATCGGCTGACGGGGTTGTGCAGCAGCTCGGACCACAGCCGCAGCTATTACTTTGGGCAACTTTACCGTACTGATTGCGAACGGCCTGTTTGATCTCATCCAATTGTACCGGCATTTTTTTTAATAGCTTTTTAACTTTCACGGGCAGCCTCCGGGATATTGTTATTGCACGTATGCAGGTAGACGAGTATATGCATAAGAGGAGATATTTTCAATGCGAAAGGAAGCCCAGGTCTTCAAGGCGCTTGCCGACGAGACCCGGCTCAGAATGATGGCTTTGCTCTTGAGACACGGTGAGCTCTGTGTCTGTGATTTTGAGGGGGGAATGGGGATTTCCCATTCGAAATCGTCGCGCCATTTGCGTTATCTGCAGCAGGCCGGGCTTTTGGAGGACCAGCGCGAAGCCATTTGGGTCTATTACCGGTTGAGCAGCAATCCTTCGGCTCTGCATCAGGCGGTTCTCCGGGCTGTTGAAACTCTTTTGGATCTGAAAGAGATGAAAGCCTTGGAAGCGCAGTTTGAAAAATGGCTTAAAAGCAAAAGCTGCGGGGTTCCCCCGAAACAGAATTCTAGAACAAAGGTACGGGCACGATGAGTCAGGTCAAAGGCGATGGACTGATGGGCAAGCTATCGTTTCTGGATCGTTACCTGACGCTTTGGATATTTCTGGCGATGGCGATCGGAGTGGTGGGCGGTTATCTTTTTCCGGCTGTTGTACCTTTCATCAACAGCATGAACGTGGGCACTACATCGATCCCGATTGCAGTCGGTTTGATTCTCATGATGTATCCGCCACTGGCCAAAGTGCGTTACGAAGAGCTCTGGAGAGTGTTCCGCAACACCCGGGTCCTCGGACTTTCGCTTCTTCAGAATTGGGTAATCGGGCCAATTCTCATGTTTGCGCTCGCGGTTTTGTTTTTACGCGGGTACCCCGAATACATGGTGGGTCTGATTCTGATCGGTTTGGCTCGCTGTATTGCCATGGTCATCGTCTGGAACGATCTGGCAAAGGGCGATCCTGAGTATTGTGCCGGCCTGGTTGCGTTGAATTCGATCTTTCAGGTGCTCCTTTATTCCGTATTTGCTTACTTTTTCATAACAGTGCTGCCCACTTGGTTCGGGATGGAGGGTTTGGCTGTAAATATCACAATGGGACAGATCGCGGAGAGCGTTGTCATCTACCTCGGTATCCCCTTTGTTGCCGGTGTGCTCACTCGGATGATTTTGGTCAGAAAGAAAGGAAAAGAGTGGTACGATTCGCGGTTCATTCCGAAGATCAGCCCGATTACGCTGATTGCACTGCTGTTTACGATTATTGTGATGTTCTCGCTTAAGGGCGAAACGATTATCGCGCTGCCGTTGGACGTTGTTCGTATCGCGATACCGCTTCTCGTTTATTTTGTCGTTATGTTCCTGGTCTCTTTCTTTTTGAGCAAGAAAGCCGGCGCAAATTATTCAGTATCCGCTTCTCTTTCGTTCACGGCAGCTTCCAATAATTTTGAGCTCGCAATTGCCGTCGCCATTGCAACCTTTGGTATTCATCACGGCGCCGCCTTCGCCGCGGTCATTGGACCTTTGGTTGAGGTTCCTGCTTTGATTGCGCTGGTGAATGTTTCGCTTTGGATTCGGAAGAGGTATTACCGTGCCTGAATGGATGATTGAAGCCAACGCGCTGAGAAAGCTCAAACCAAGGCATATTCTGTTCTTATGTGTTGCCAACTCGGCGCGCAGTCAAATTGCGGAAGGCATAGCCCGTTCACTCGCGCCCTCTTCCGTGAAGGTGTCCTCGGCCGGGTCGGTTCCCACCAGAGTGAATCCGCTTTCGATCGAAGTTCTTGACGAAATTGGGATCGATATTTCAAGCCACTCTTCAAAAAGTTTGGATAGCATTGACGCTTCAACCGTGGATGCGGTTATTACACTTTGTGCAGAAGAGGTTTGCCCCGTGTTCCTGGGCAGAGCTACCCGCCTTTACTGGGGGCTTCCGGATCCTGCCCCGCAGGGGTGCGCGGATCAGGCAGCACTGGATGGATTTCGTCGGGTTCGGGATGAATTGAGAGTGCGACTGGAGTTTCTGTTTAACGATTGGAGCGAATAGTGAATAGCAAGTCTGGGAAACGTGGTGTTGGAATTGTTTTGCTTTTATTTGCGGCCGTCAGCGCGATCTACGCCGGCGTAAGAGAGTATAGAGCGGACTCGGCCGCGGGCGTTGCCTCCACTCAAAAAGAGCAGGGACATAAAGTCATTGCATATTACTTCCATACGACTGGCCGGTGCACAACCTGTAAAAGTATTGAGGCCTATTCGCTTCAGGCAATCAAGACGCAGTTTGGCGGCGCTCTGGATAAAGGCAGCCTTGTGTGGCGGGTCTTGAATGTTGATGAAGCTGAAAATGCTCATTTCATCCAGGATTTCCAGCTGACCACTAAATCCGTGGTGCTTGTGGAAATGGAAGACGGCGTTCAGAAACGTTGGAAGAATCTGGATCGCATCTGGCATGAGATCGGAAATCCCGATCAGTTTCAGGAGTACGTGCAAAAAGAAGTGGCAGAGTTCGGCGGTAAATTATTATGATCGCTTTGGGTACTGCACTTTGGCTTGGAATTTTGACCTCGATCAGCCCTTGCCCTTTGGCGACGAATATCGCCGCGGTTTCTTATATCAGCAAACAGTTCTCCCAGTCGCGAGCTTTATTGATCTCGGGCTTTCTTTATGCCATGGGACGAACGCTGACTTATCTCACGCTCGGGGTGGTGCTGGTCGGGGGCCTGCTTTCGATGCCGCAAGTCTCTTCTCTTTTGCAGAAATACATGAATCAGGTTTTAGGTCCGGTTCTGGTACTCGCGGGCGTTTTCCTTCTGGATTTGGTGGAGCTGCCCAGCATCGGTTTCAGTGCGGGTGAGCGTTTGAAGGAGCGGCTTTCCAGTTCTGGCGGAACAGGCGCATTTTTTTTAGGTAGTCTTTTTGCGCTCTCATTTTGCCCGGTGTCGGCGGCATTGTTTTTTGGGAGTCTCATTCCTTTGGCCCTTGCTTCTGATTCGAGCGTCCTGCTGCCTTCCATTTACGGTTTGGGTACTGCCGCCCCCGTTGTTGTTTTTGCGATACTCCTGGGTAAAGGCACCCAGGTCGTGGGAGATGCCTTCAAGAAAGTGATGCGCCTGGAAGTTTGGGTTCGCCGAATCACGGGCGGCGTATTTGTTGGGGTGGGAATGTACTACAGCCTGGTCTATATCTTTCGCGTGATCTGATTGGAATATTTATGACACTGAATTTAAAAAAAATTGGTCTTGCCACTGCGGCTCTTATTTTATGGTTCGCATTTTACCGGTCCCTCGCCCCGTTTGCGGCGTGGGTCACGTACTCGGTTTTGGGTCTGGGCCAAGGTAGCAGGCTCGGGGGTGCGGTAGAATTCTTTTTGTATGATACGCCCAAAGTACTGATGCTCTTGACGATTGTTGTCTTCGTGGTCGGCATCATCCGGTCTTTCTTTACCCCCGAACGGACGCGCCAGATTCTCGCAGGGAAAAGCGAATACATCGGCAATATTCTTGCCGCCTTGCTTGGCACAGTCACTCCGTTTTGCTCGTGTTCTGCTGTTCCGCTCTTCATTGGCTTTGTCACGGCCGGGATACCGCTGGGTGTGACCTTTTCATTTTTGATCTCGGCTCCCATGGTCAACGAAGTCGCACTCGTTTTACTTTATGGCCTCTTTGGTTGGAAGGTGGCCGCACTTTATCTTGGAACGGGCCTCTCGATTGCCATCGTATCAGGCTGGGTGATCGGTCGACTCAAGCTTGAGAAGCATGTGGAGGCTTGGGTTTATGAGATCAAGAGCAGTGGACAGCAAGGCGATGGAGCGATCCCTCAACTCAGTTGGGAAGCGCGCCTCCAGGCCGGAAAAGACTCCGTTCGCGAGATTGTCGGCAAAGTCTGGCCCTATGTGATCGGCGGCATTGCGATAGGCGCGGCGATTCACGGGTACGTGCCAGAGGACTTCATGGCTTCAATCATGGGAAAACAAGCCTGGTGGTCCGTTCCGCTTGCTGTCTTGATCGGTGTTCCGATGTATTCCAACGCGGCCGGGATCATTCCCGTCGTTCAGGCCCTTTTAGGAAAAGGTGCTGCATTGGGCACGGTGCTGGCGTTTATGATGGCAGTGATTGCGCTGTCGCTGCCTGAGATGATTATTTTGAGAAAAGTTCTCAAACCCAGACTGATTGCGATATTCATTTCAATCGTGAGTCTGGGGATTCTGTTCGTAGGATATTTATTCAACTGGCTGCTTTAATCTTTACCAAAGGAGAATTCAAATGAATGTGAAAGTACTGGGGCCGGGCTGTGCCAATTGTAAACGTCTGGCTGCAAATACGCAGGAAGCACTCAAGCAGCTCGGTCTGGAAGCCCTTGTGACGAAAATCGAGGATTATGCCGAGATAGCCAAGTACAATGTCATGAGTACGCCTGCGCTCGTCATTGACGAGAAAGTGCTCATGACGGGAAAAGTTCCGTCGGTGAGCGAGCTGGCTGAAATCATCAGCAAAGGCAAAGTGCAAAAACCGCAGGGCGGCTGCTGCAGCGGTTCGGGTTGCTGCTGAGGAGGCGCTAGTTACTCAGCCCATGACTGAATCGATGATCCGATTGAACGTCGGGCTCGGGCGCATGGCCTTCTCTGTTTTGACCGGATCAGGATTGTAGTAGCCCCCGATGTCCTGTGGCTTACCTTGTGCCCCGATCAACTCGGCATTGATCTGGATTTCAAATTCCTTGAGTTCGCCGGCGATCCTGGCAAACTTCGAGGCCAGGGCTTCGTCCTGGGTCTGCGTGGCCAATGCCTCGGCCCAGTACATCGCCAGATAATAGTGACTTCCGCGATTGTCGATTTCGCCGACTTTGCGAGCCGGACTCTTGTTTTCGTCCAGGAATTTCGTATTGGCCTGATCCAGGGTATCAGCAAGGAGCTGGGCCTTATCGTTTGTGAACGTCGCCGCCAGATGTTCGAGCGACGCGCCAAGAGCGAGGAATTCGCCAAGCGAGTCCCAGCGCAGATAACCCTCCTGAACAAACTGCTGCACGTGCTTGGGGGCGGAGCCGCCTGCGCCTGTTTCAAACAGACCACCGCCTGCGAGCAGGGGAACGATCGAAAGCATCTTGGCGCTCGTGCCCAGTTCAAGGATCGGGAACAGGTCGGTCAGATAGTCCCTGAAGATATTTCCTGTAACCGAGATGACGTCTTTGCCCTCTTTGACCTTCGTCAGCGTGAAGCGCATGGCTTCAACCGGGGCCATCGTGTGGATCTCAAGGCCCTTTGTGTCGTGCTGCTTCAGATAAGTTTGCACCTTCTGGATCATCTGGGCATCGTGGGCGCGATTCTTGTCGAGCCAGAACACGGCCGGTGCTCCGGTCGCGCGGGCCCGGCGGACCGCAAGCTTCACCCAGTCTTGGATCGGGAGATCCTTGGTCTGGCAGGCGCGCCAGATATCGCCTTCTTCAACCGTGTGCTGGATGAGGACGTTTCCGTTTTCGTCCACCACGCGTATCGTGCCGCTCGCGGGAACCTTGAAGGTTTTGTCGTGAGAGCCGTATTCCTCGGCTTTCTGGGCCATGAGGCCGACATTGGCAACCGAGCCCATAATTCTGGGATCGAACTGACCGTTCTTTTTACAGAACTCAATGCACTCTTGGTACCACGTGGCGTAGGAGGTGTCCGGAATCACGCATTTGACGTCATGAAGTTTCCCGTCCGGGCCCCACATTCCTCCGGAGTCGCGGACCACGCAAGGCATCGAAGCATCAATGATGATGTCATTGCCGGCGTGCAGGTTAGTGATGCCCTTGCCGGAGTCGACCATTGCGAGGGGAGGCTGCTTCTCGTAAACAGCCTGAATATCGGCTTCGATTTCGACGCGTTTGGCTTCAGGAAGCTTCTGTATTTTGAGATAAAGATCGCCAAGGCCCATGTCCGGGTTCACGCCGAGTTCCTTGAATGTCGCGGTGTGCTTGGCAAACACGTCCTGGTAATAGACCGAGACGAAGTGACCGAACATGATCGGATCAGAAATTTTCATCATCGTCGCTTTGAGGTGGACCGAGAAAAGCACGTTCTTCGTCTTGGCGTCGTCAATCTGGGCAGCGATGAAGCTGCGCAAGGCTTTCGCGCTCATGAAGGAGCCGTCAATCACCTCGCGGGCTTGAAGTGAAAGTTTTTCCTTCAGCACTTTCACGGCGCCCTTCTGGTCGACAAACTCGATGCGGACGTTCGTGGCTTTCTGAAGCGTGACGGACTTTTCGCTGTGATAGAAGTCGCCGGAACTCATGTTCGAGACGTGGGACTTGCAGTCTGGACGCCAGGCTCCCATTTTGTGGGGGTGCTTCCTGGCATATTCCTTTACGGCCTTCGCAGAGCGGCGATCGGAATTGCCTTCGCGCAGCACGGGATTGACGGCGCTGCCCAGGCATTTGGCGTAGCGGGTCTGGATCGTTTTCTCGGCGTCGGTCTTGGGTTCTTCCGGGTAATCGGGAAGCTTGTAGCCCTGGCTCTGAAGTTCCTTGATTGCGGCTTTGAGCTGGGGAATCGAGGCGCTGACGTTGGGAAGCTTGATGATGTTCGCTTCCGGTTTCTGCGTCAGCTCGCCCAACTCGGCCAGATAGTCGGGCATGCGCTGGTTTTCGGTCAGATAATCAGGGAAGTTCGCGATGATCCGGCCAGCGACGGAAATGTCGCGTGTTTCAACCGTCACCCCCGCGGCCTGGGTGAAGGCGCTCACGATAGGGAGGAGGGAATAGGTGGCAAGAGCCGGAGCTTCGTCAATTTTCGTCCAGATGATTTTTGATTTGTTCATCTCGTATGTGTAATTAAAATCGGCCCAAAAATCAAAACAGAAGCACTTTACGTCGCAATTGGGTTCTGAAATGACAAGGCGTATTAAATGCTCGAGAGACTGATTTTTGCAGTATCCAAATACAGATGATTGATCGCTTGTTCCAGATGGTTGTCTTTAATTGTGATTTTCGGGGGGGTGGTTTTGTCCTCCCCGGTGGCCTCGCCAATGTCTTCGAAAGACTAGGAAAATTAGGAATTTTCACGGTCGCTTTGGATGTCCTTCCGGGCGAGCGGTTCGGGGCGGGCATTCAGGGTCATTTGAGACGCCGCGTTTATTATACGCAGGATTCGGCAGCTTATGGATTTGGCCCGCTCGGCGAGCCATTGAGCTTGGATTGCCTGGATGAGACGAGCCTTGTCCGTCGCTTGAGCTGGGAACATGGAATTGATCCAAGTGACATCGTAGTGATCACCGTGAGCGGTCACGAGGGGTCCGGTGTTCTGGAAAAGTCGCTTCCGGACTGCGTGCACGTCAGGGCTGCCAGTTCCGAGGAAGCTCTCATGAATCTCCAAGCCGTCGCAGACCGACTCGAAAAAGGGGATTTGAATCCGCTCCCGAACTCGCCTCACCGTGATCCGGCGTGGATCGTACTCGAAGAGGGGTTCAATCCGGCGCGTGAATTAGAGATTGAAGCTCTGCTCACGATCAGTAACGGGTATGCGGGAACGCGTGGTTCGCTATTTGAGCGCGGGTCTCCATTCGGTCCCGGAACCCTCATTGCCGGCATCTTCGACATGATCCCGGGCGAAAGCCCGGTCCCCGGCCTTGTTGCCGTTCCGGATTGGGTACGTCTCCGGATGGAAATTCTGCCTCCCTCGGTGGAGGGCGCTCTCGAGGATTTAAGTAGCCATGACCTGAGCTCAGGGATCATGATCGCCAATCGGCGGACGCTCGACATGAGTCGTGCGATGATGTGGCGTGAATTCCGGCATCAGGACCCCCTTGGGCGCGAAACTGCGATTCAAGGCTTCCGGTTCGCTTCCCAGTTCGACCGGCATCTGCTGGTTCAGAGCATCACTTTGCGCCCTGAAAACTATTCCGCTTTTATCCGGATCGAGGCGGAAGCTGAGCTTTTCGAGTCCAAGCACCGCAGTTATCTCAATCCTTATCCTTCAAAGTATTCCGTTCTTCACGGGCCCAACCCGACCCCGGGCAGCCCGGCGCTCGTGAGCTACACCTACCCTTCGGGCGCCCAGATTGTCTTCGCGTCGAATTGCGTCCTGAAGCTGGATAATGGCCAGGTGATTCATCCTACGGTCAATCGAATCGAGAATCGCGTGGCGGAACATTGGGAATTGGAAGTGGAGGTAGGAAGGTCGTATCGCATTGAAAAACTGATCTCGGTCTTCACCTCAAGGGACGGGGCGAAACCCGCCAGATTAGCCCGGGAGTTCATCAGGCGGGCTGGAAATAGAAAAATCGAGACGCATCTTCGTTCACATCTCGATGAATGGAAGCGCCGCTGGTCCCTGGCGAATATCGAAATCGAGGGAGACCCCGAGTCGGAAAGGGCGCTCAGGTTCTCTTGCTACAATCTCCTGAGTGCCGCGAATCCCGAGGACGAAAAGGTCTCCATTGGCGCCCGGGCTCTCACCGGGAACTCGTACCTGGGCCATGTCTTCTGGGACACCGAAATATTCATGGTGCCGTTCTTCATCTACTCGGCTCCTGATATCGCTCGAAGTCTTCTGATGTATCGTTACCACACACTCTCAGGGGCCCGGCAAAATGCCCAAAAAAACGGCTATGCAGGTGCGATGTTTGCCTGGGAATCGGCGGACTCCGGACTCGAAACGACACCGAGTTCCATCCTGTTGCTTACCGGAGAACGGCTCCGCATCCTCACGGGAGAGCAGGAGCACCATATTACCGCAGATGTGGCCTATACGGCTTGGCAATATTCCGAGATCACGGGTGATCAGGCGTTCCTGTACGGTCCAGGCGCGGAAATCCTGATCGAAACGGCGCGTTTCTGGGCCAGTCGAGTAACGCCCGATTCCGCTGGAATTTTCCACATTGAGCACGCGATCGGTCCGGACGAGTATCACGAAGACATATCAGATAATTTTTATACGAACGAAATGGCTCGTTGGAATCTCCGGCAGGCGGCTTGGCTTGTGTCTGATTTTGCGCAGCGCTATCCGGAGGCGTGGCGCGAGATGCAGGCGCGGGTCGGATTCGAAGCGAGTGAACGCGAAAAGTGGCTCATGATCGCGGAAAAGCTGTACCAGGCACAGATCCGGAACGAAGTTCGCGAGCAATTCAAAGGATACTTTGATCTGGAGGATCATCTGGCGCGCGAGGAGAGCCAGCCCGGTGGAACAGATTTCCGGATTTTTCTGGATCTCGCCAAGCTCGGCAAAACGCAGCTCATCAAGCAGCCGGACGTGATCATGTTCCTGCATCTATTCCGTGACCAGTTCTCGGATAACGAGTTGAGGAAGAATTTTGAATATTACGAAGCCCGTACGCTTCACGGCAGCTCGCTCAGCCCGGCAATTTACGGCTTATTGGCGGCCCGGAGTGGGTTTCCCGAAAAAGCATTTCGGTACTTCAAGATGGCCGCAGAGGTGGACTTGAGAAACAACATGGGGAATGCTTCGGGCGGGGTTCATTCAGCGGCGCAGGGAGGGCTTTGGCAAGCAACGATTTTCGGGTTTGCCGGGCTCCGGGCCAGTGGGACGGAAATCGTGTTCGAGCCGGTACTTCCGAAGTCATGGCAGGCGCTGCGTTTTCAACTCCTTTGGAGGGGCCAGCCGCTCCTGGTTTCAATCAGCGCCGAGGCAATCGAAGTTGTGCACAAGGGGGGGCTCCCGGTCCCGATCCGGGTGCGCCGATGCGATGCGATTTCGGTGCAACCGGGGCAGACGCATCGATGGGAGCTCGCCGCGAACCAACGGGAGGAGATTGCGTGATGGAACGGTTTTCGATGGTGTATGTGCCCCTCGATCGAAACGAGGCATCCAAACAGGTGATTCCGCTTGCTTCCGCGCTCGCCGAAGCCGCCGATGCGACGTTGTGCTTCATCCATGCAGCGACGCACAACGAAGCCGCAACAGATCTGCTGGAGCATCTGCATGTGACGAGAGGTCAGATCCGGAACGCGATGTTTGACCAGTTCCCTGGGCGCCCGGAGGACGTGATTCCGGCGACGGTGAACCAGCATCCCCATTCAATCATCGTGATGCCGATGTCCGCACACCCGGAGGGCGGAATCCAGGAGCTCGGTCCGGTGTCCTTGGCAGTCATCAAGAAAGCCGATTGTCCGGTTGTCTTCGCACCTCCGGGGCATGACTGGAATCATTGGAAGCCGAAGCGGATGCTTCTTCCACAGGATAGCACCGAGGAATGCGCGGCGGCGGTGGCCCCGGCGGTCGGGTTTTCAAGCAAGAGCAAGTCCCATTTGACGCTGCTTCATGTTCCGATTTACTCGGCCGGTATACTGGAGCCGGCACATCATGCACTCCCTTTGCCACGGTATTTGGACCAGCCTCAGCACGCGATAAGGGCGTGGCAAGAGGCATTCATCGAAAGGCTTTGTGAGCTAGGACATGTTCCCGAAGGGGTGGAGCTCGATCTCGTTCTCGGCACTGGCGATCCGGGCGAAGAGATCCTTGCCTGGGCTAAGCGGATTCAGGCGGACCTGATCGTGCTGCCCTGGCACCGTGATCTGGAGACCGCAGATATTTTTCGAGCGGTCATCCGCGGAGCGGAGTGTCCGATCATGAGTCTGCCGATCGCAAATGTGATTGCACCTTCAGTTCAGGCTGCGTAAGGGAGTTTCATTTCGGTTCAGGAAAGTAGCAGAAAAAAATTGTGCCCTTTCCTGGCGTGCTCTCAACCCAGACTTTGCCCCCATGTCTGAGAACGATGTGTTTTACTATGGCAAGCCCAAGTCCGGTTCCGCCTTGATCGCGTGATCTGGCCTTGTCAATACGATAAAAGCGTTCAAATAGTCTTGGGATATGTTCAGCGGGAATTCCCGGTCCTGAATCCTGGACTTTAAGAAGCACTCCCTGAATGCCGGCCAAGCTTTCAGGCTGCCACTCTAGGCGGATTTTTGTTCCGTGACCGGAATATTTGGACGCGTTGTCGAGCAGGTTGACAATCACCTGTTCAATCCGGCCTGGGTCTGCAAACACCGTATTCGCATTCACTCTCAGAGTGCACTCCTGCTCCCGGGACTTCAGTACTGATTGGAGTGTTTCAAGAATACGCTGACTGAGCGGGCCAATGGGTACGTTGACACGTTGAAGAACAGCTGACGACTCAAGTGAAGAAATATCAAGTAAATCCTGGATTAAAGCCATCAGACGTTCACTGTTGCGGCTGATGACGTCGAGAAATTCCTTTTCCGGCGGGCGTCCCGCTTGGAGATCTGAAAGCAGCGTATCGGTGTAGCCTTTAATGGCGGTGAGCGGGGTGCGGAGTTCGTGAGAAACGTTGGCCACAAAATCAATCCGGAGCTGTTCCGCCTGCTTGATTTCGGTGATGTCGTGGAAAACTCCGACCGCCCCATAAGTCGCGCCGGAAGATCGCCTCAGAGGGGCAATCGATACTGAAAAATGCCGCTTCCCCTCGGGCTCCGATTCTGATGCAAAATTAAGATTGGTACTTTCCGTTTTTTCCATCGCGTTCCGAAAGGCCTCGATAATATCGGGTGCGCGGAAGAGTTCCCAAAATTCCAGTCCGCGAAGATTTCGCTTGGTGCCGAAATAGAGTTCAAAGCGGCTATTGAAAAAGAGTGGCAGCCCTGCACGATCCACCGCCAGAATGCCGTCTGAAATGGCACCGAGTACCGTAGACTGCTGGGCTCGTTCGGTGAGGAGTTCCTCGACCCGGCTATTGAGTTCTTGGGACATGGAATTGATCGAATTCTCGAGTTCGTTCCAGTCGCCACTATGAACGCCCTCTTGTCTGAACTTCCGGAGAATTTCAGAAAGAGGCAGGATCAATGTTCGGGCGCTGAAAAGCGCAATCAGAGCCAGAACAAAAGCCGTGATCGCGAGAAAGAAGACCAGGCTGCGGTCGAATATCCTGAGCATTGCTCCCAATTCAGCGATGTGGAGTGAGGAGCGCAAATACCAGGCGCCGGGAACTTCCTGAGTGGAACCAGGAGGAATGACGCGTAAGGCGCTGTAAAGCATTTCATCTCTGAGGGTATTACTTTGTCGCAAGGCATGCCCGGTGCCATTTTCTCCGGCGGCAACGATTTCTGGACGTGAGAGGTGATTGTCCATTATGGACGGATCACCCTCCGAATCACAAATCACGAATCCCTGCGAATCAATCAAAGTGAGTCTCAAGCGCGTTCCTTTTGCCGCGCGACCGCACCATGAAGGTTCAGGGGTCCAGTAATTCGCCAAAGCTGCGAGCGTATCCTCTTGCTGCTTTTGTGATTGAGCGGTGATCGTATCTTTGAAAAGCGTGCGGGCGCCCAGACCGGCTGCGCAGACTGTGGTGAGAACCAGAAGCCATTGCACAAGAACAAGACGTCGGAAAAGAGCCCAAGGAAAAAGCTTCATACTGCTTGTACCCGGTAACCGACGCCCCGGATGGTTTCTATCAGTGAACCGGCGTCACCCAGTTTCTTACGAAGCCCGAAAACATGTGTGTCAATCGTTCGGAGTGTCACGTTAATACCTTCGCCCTGAATGAGCTCGATCAGCTTCTGTCTCGCAAGTACACGACCGGTGTTTTTGAGAAGTGCGGAAAGTAGGCGAAACTCCGATGCAGTCAGCTCAAGCTTGTTTCCTGAAAGCCGGGCCTCGTGAGTTTCTTCGGAAAGCGTGAGTTCCCCCACTTTGAGAAGGGTGCCACTCGTGTCCGGTTGGGTGTTGAATCGTTTCAGGATGTTACGGACCCGGGCGAGCAAAACAGGAATTTCAAAGGGCTTGGTCACGTAGTCATCGGCGCCCATTTCCAAACCAAGGACAATGTCGGCGGCTTCGGCTCGAGCGGTCACGATCAGTACAGGAATTCGCCCTTCCAGTTTCTTGCAGATTTCCAAGCCGCTGATTCCAGGCAGCATCCAGTCCAGAATTGCAAGATCATAGTCACTGTGTTCCAGCAATCGCAGAGCTTCCTCGCCAGTAGCTGCGGTATCTACCGCGAAATGATCGCGTTTCAGGTGAAGGTGGATCAGCTCGCGAATATCAGCTTCGTCTTCGACCAGAAGAATCCTCATTTTTTGAGAGCCTCTCGAAGTGTCTCGACCTTGTACCCATGGCGGATATCTTCACCAGTAGCGGCGAAGATCACGTCTTCAGCTATGTTGGTTGCGTGATCGCCGATGCGTTCCAGATTTCTGGCTATCAGTATGATTCCCAGCCCATCGTCAATCTGCGCGGGATCGGCTTTCATCTTTTCTACTGTTTCCCGGAATATCTTATTTTTTAAAGCATCAACGGTTTCATCGCGTTTGAGTACATCCCGAGACAGTGCCGGGCTCTTTTGAACAAACGAATCCAATGCTTCGCCGACCATGAACTTGGCATGTGTGAACATTTCAAGAAGGTCCTTGGGAGCGCGAAAATTGGGACGGGCAAGCAGGTCTTTTAAGGCATAGGCAATGTTCACGGCTTGGTCACCCATGCGTTCGAGGTCCGTATTCATTTTGAGAACTGCGACAATCAGGCGCAGGTCTGCTGCCAAGGGTTGTTGCAAGGCCAAGAGGGTGACCGAAGCATTGTCGACTGCGAGATGGCGTTTGTTAATTTCTTTTTCGACCGCAAAGATTTCCTCGATCTGGGCGGGATCACGCCGAGTCAGGACGTCTGCGGCAAGATCAATTGCTTTTTCGACGTATCCGGCCATGCCGACCAGTTGTTGCTTGAGATCCCTGAGTGAAGTTTCAAAATGTCGTTCCATTAGCCGAATCTCCCAGTGATATATCTTTCGGTTCTATTGTCTTTGGGCGCGGTGAAAAGTTGGGAGGTGGCTCCGTACTCGATCAGGTCGCCTAAGAGAAAGAAAGCCGTTTGGTCAGAAATGCGGGCTGCTTGCTGCATATTGTGAGTAACAATGATGATTGTCACAGCTTTTTTCAATTCAGAAACTAGCTCCTCAATTTTAGCGGTGGAGATCGGATCCAAGGCGCTGGTGGGTTCATCCATGAGCAGAACGCGTGGCTCAACTGCAAGTGCGCGGGCAATGCAAAGACGTTGCTGCTGGCCTCCCGAAAGGCTGGTTCCCGCATCATTGAGCTTGTCTTTGACCTCATCCCAAAGTGCCGCCATGCGTAAGCTTCGTTCTACCGCATCCTTGAGTATAGTGCTCTTTCGAATTCCGGCGAGTTTTAATCCGACAGCAACATTATCGAAGACACTGAAAGCGGGGAATGGATTCGGCTTTTGAAAGACCATTCCTATTTGCCTTCGAAGCTCAACCGGGTCGACGTCTTTGGAGTAGATATTCTTGTTTTCCAGCAGGACAGTACCGTTGACACGGGCTCCGGGGACTTCTTCGTGGAGGCGGTTCAGGCAGCGAAGAAATGTTGATTTGCCGCATCCTGACGGACCGATGATCGCACTCACCGTGTTTTCGGCGAACGACATGTTGACGGCTCGAACTGCCAACGTCTTACCGAACCAGGCATTCAGATCGCGGGTAGAAAAAAATGAGGAGATTTCCATTACTTTGTCCCTTTTTTCATCGCCCAGCGGGTCGTGAGGTTCAAGAATAATACAAAAAATATTAAAACTAATGCGGCGCCCCATGCTTGCCGATGCCAATCGTCATAGGGACTGATCGCGTAATTGTAGATCTGGACGGGCAGAGAGGCGATGGGCTGGTCCAGGCGGTGACTCCAAAAGCGATTGCTGAGAGCAGTGAAAAGCAAGGGGGCTGTTTCACCCGATACCCGGGCGACCGAAAGCATGACTCCGGTAATCAGCGCACCAAGGGAACCCCGAAAGATGATTCTTAGAATCACCTTCCAACGCGGAAGACCCAAGGCCAGTCCTGCTTCGCGAATATGAATCGGAACGAGCTTTAAAATTTCCTCGGTTGAGCGGGCTACGGTCGGAACCATGAGAATGCCGAGTGCGATTCCACCTGCATAGGCAGAGAAGCGCTTCATTGGGACGACGACGGCTGCATAGACGAACAGTCCGATCACGATCGACGGAATACTGGCGAGGAGGTCAACAGTGAAGCGGATGGCGCTTGCGCGTTTACTTGCGCCGTATTCAGAAAGATAAATTCCAATTCCGAACCCCCAAGGCAGTCCGATAAGAGTTCCAAATCCGACCAGGATTGCCGTTCCCACAAGTGCGTTGGCTATTCCTCCGCCGATTTCTCCCACTGGTTTGGGAAGGGAGATGAAAAAATCCCAATCAAGCGCTGAAAATCCGCGGAAGGTGACAAAAGAAAATACGCTGATCAGAGGTATGAGAGCCAGGATTGCAGCGAGGCTGAGCGCCACGTAGACCCCCCAATTGATGACCTTGCGCCGTTGACTGGATTTTTCGATCCAGGTGTTGAGCAGTGCGATTCTATAATCCTTTTGTTTCATAACGACCCTTAACGGGGGCTCTTCCCCAGCGTGCTGCGCCAGACGAAGAGTCGCGCCAGAGCATTGATGATAAAAGTCACCAGGAACAATAGCAGTCCTACTTCGAGCAATGCTGAAAGATGGAGTTCGCCTGAAGCTTCAGCGTATTCGTTGGCAAGGAGACTCGACATGGTTTGTCCGGGGGCAAGGAGGGACGCAGATATTTCGGCTCGATTACCGATGAGCATGGTGACAGCCATGGTTTCACCGAGAGCGCGACCCAGGCCTAGAATGATGGCGCCTAGAATTCCACTGCGTGCCGTTTTTAGCACGGCAATTTGCATCATTTCCCACCGGGTGGCGCCGAGTGCGAGCGCATTCTCGCGTTGAATGGCCGGAATCGCGAGAAAGACTTCACGAGATAAAGTAGCTATTGTGGGGATGATCATGATCGCCAGGATCACTCCAGCCGCCATCATTCCAACTCCGAGAGGCGGCCCCTCAAAAAGCGGAAAATGTCCCAAGGACTTGGCCAAAGCAGGTTGTACTGTCGTGCGCAGCAGGGGCGCCAGTACGAATATTCCCCAGAGTCCATAGACAACGCTCGGGATGGCAGCCAGCATCTCCACCAGAAATCCAACCGGACGCGCGAGCCAGGAGGGGGCCAGTTCTGTCAGAAAAAGTGCAACTCCAATCGAAATGGGCGCTGCAAGCAGGACGGCAAGAAAGGAAGAAACAAGCGTCCCGTAAACGACGGGTAGAGCTCCGAATTGGTCTTGCACTGGATCCCAGGTCTGTGAAGTGAGGAACGAAAAACCGAAAAGTCGGATCGTAGGCAGTGATTTCCACGTGAGAAATATTGCGATGAAGACCAATAATAGCGGAACCCCCCAGGCAATTGCCTGGAGCGTTCCCGCAAAAAATCGGTCTGCAAAATGAATGTCTTTGTGTGATTTACTGCGTATCAATCGTCTTCACCTTGTTGCGAATTTTTCCCACGAGTTCCTTTGGGAGAGGGGCATAGGACAGGGCTTCCGCGAATTTTTGTCCATCGGTAATTGCCCAGTTCAGGAAGTTAACGAGTTTCTTTCCCTTTTCTCCTGGTGTCTTCTGGTACACGAGCAGGTAAGTAAACCCGCTGATCGGATAGGACTCTTTTCCATCGGCGTTGGTAATGGAGACCCGAAAATCTCCAGGCATGCTCTTCAATGATCCCGCCGCAGCGCTTGAAACAGTTTTCATTGTGGGTGAGACAAATTTCCCCGCTTTGTTTTTGATCAACGCGTAGGGAAGGTTATTGTTCGCTGCATAAATCAACTCGACATAACCAATTGCACCAGGAGTCTGTTTGACAAGACCTGTGACACCCTCGTTGCCTTTTCCGCCCAGTCCTACAGGCCAATTGACGGAGGCACCTTGGCCGACCTTCTCTTTCCACGCCGGGCTGATCTTGGAAAGATAGTCGGTGAAAATGCCAGTCGTACCGCTTCCGTCGGAGCGGCGGACGACCGCGATTGCGATATCGCTCAGTGCGATCCCCGGGTTGATCGTCTGTATTGCAGGATCATTCCATTTTTTTATCTTACCTAGAAAAATGTCAGCAATGACTTCTGGTGAAAACCTTACGGTCTCGGTGACTCCTGGCAGATTATAGGTGAGAACAACGGCACCCATGACGGTTGGGATATGGAGTACGGGTGCGTCAGTTTTGGCCAGTTGTCCATCGGTCATCGGAACGTCGGTCGCACCGAAGTCGATTGTCCTTTCGCCGAACTGACGTATACCGCCACCGCTTCCGATGGACTGGTAGTTGAGCTGAACATTGGGTTCGATCTTCTGGTACTCGGAAAACCACTTGGAATAAAGAGGATAGGGGAAAGTTGCACCTGCTCCGGTGATGAGTAGAGGCTCCGCCAGAGCGGCAGCACTCAGCGTTAAACCGATTAAAAGCGTCATTAATGGTTGGGTGAATTTCATGAATTGTGCTCCTTGCAAATGGTTTACCGCAAGCGACAAAGAGCTTCTGTTAGGATTCAGTTAGTTCGTGCTGGAATCAGGGAAGCCCATATTGCTTTCGCTTCCGCCAGAGGGTTACGGTCGTGATTCCGAGCTGTGCTGCGGCTTGTTCTTGGCTTTTGGCATTCAGGAGGACTCTTTGAATGTGTTCTTTTTCGAGCTCTTCCAGTGTCTGCAGCGTCTGCTCTGATCCTTTGCTCAAGGCATGCCTGGGGTACGATAAAATGGATTCGGGCAGGTCCTCTAAACGCATTGCCCGCCCTTTGGCAAGAAATACCAGGCGTTCGATTACATTCCTTAACTCGCGGACATTCCCGGGCCACGGATAAGAGATGAGGCGCCGGTAAACATCCTCCGGTATTAACCTCTGAGTGCTCTCCTCAGCTCGCTTCAGGAACGTACGATAAAACCGCTCGATCAAAACGGGAGTATCCTCTCGCCTATGTCTGAGTGGAACAACGGCGCATTCAAAAACGTTCAGCCGGTAATAGAGATCTTCACGAAACCGACCCGCACGGACTTCCTCCTCCAAATTTCGGTTTGTTGCGGCAAGGATCCGGAGGTCAAACGAAGGTATTGGTTGTTGTATCGAATCCTCGATCACCTTTTCATCCAGTAATCGAAGAAGTTTCGCCTGGCCCGTATCGGTGAGATCCCCGATTTCGTCAATGAAAAGTGTTCCATGATTCTGTATCCGTGCTTTCGATATTTCAAAAGTGTCGTCGGAGCTGGTACAGTTCATTACGATAAATGCCTGTGTAGAGCGATTCGAACGTTGATGAATCATTCTTGCGAGCTCGGACTTGCCAGTTCCACTCTCTCCAGACATGAGTACTGTGGAATCCGTAGGAGCCACTTTATCGACAAACTCCTGAAGGCGAACCATGGCGGGCGAAGTCATGCCTTCGAAATAATCATGCAGGTGCGTCCTTCTTTTAAGTCTCTCGTTTTCTCTCCTCAGTTCGACAATAGTTCTGACCTTTTGGACAAGATGGGCAAGTTGAGAGTTAGAAAAAGGCTTCGGAAGATAATCAAAGGCTCCTTCTTTAATCGCAGTAACGGCGTTCTCAAAGGAAGCATAAGCGGTCATCACCACAGTGACAGGGTTACTTTGGACATATTTGGCTGCACGGATCACATCAATACCAGTTTGGGCTTCCAAACGGAAATCAGTGAGAACGAATTCGAAAGAGTCACGTTTTAACAAGTTCACAGCTTCATCGACAGACGAAGCAAGTGCAACCTGGCATCCCATTTTGCGCAACGAGACTTGAAGGGTCTGCCGAATATTGCGTTCATCGTCGACTAAAAGGACCTTGAGCTCCGACGCTTGATGCATTTCCATCAAGTCAACTCCAGTCCTGGAAATGGTAACAGGATTCGAAGGACCGAACCAGTTGGGTGGTTTGAATGATATTCAATTCTTCCGTCATGTGCTTCGACCACTTCTTTGGCGATTGTGAGACCGACGCCCATAAGTCCCCTCGGCCCGCTTCCGGCCGCAAAATCGAATTGGTAAAAGGGCTCAAAAATTTTCTCCTGTTGTTCGGGTGGGACACCCGGGCCGTGGTCTTTTATCTTGATTTCGACAGCTCCGTCACGATCCGTAACTTTCACCACGATGGCTTCCCCTTTCGGAGAAAAGCGGATGGCATTAGAAACAACGTTCGAAATCACCCAGGGAAACTTTACTGAGTCGATGTTGGCGAAAATAAGTTCCGAGCCTTCGGACTCGAACTCGATTCGTACCCCCTTGTCCTTGGCCACAACGTGGAAGGGCTTTAGCCACGTCTCAATGGCTCGATTTATCGCCACTTTCTCTAAAACCAATCTCATTACCTTAGCCTTGGTCTGGGTGATCTGGACAAATTCGTTGGCCACTGCGCGAATGCGATCAATATCTTCAGCGATCGTCTCAACACAAAATTGTAAATCTGTCGAAAGCGCAGCTTTGTGGTCCATCAGAAGTTCGCTTGCTGTGCCCAACGATTGTAACGGCGTTTTCAGCTCATGTGAAAGAAGATCGATGAGTTCCGATCTGAGTTTTTCGCGCTGCCTTCGCTCTGTCACGTCGTGAAGGAGATAGAGAGAGGCGACTGGCTTACTTTCGTGATTAGTAATTTGCCTGAGTCGAAGCGAAAAGAAGCGCTTGGGCTGTTCTAATTTCAGCTCCGATTCATATCGGTCGGGCAGTTGCTGTCCAACCACCGCATTCAACGTGGCAAAGGCATCGCTCTCCGTGGAAAGTGTGCTCCAGTGCTCTCCTCTTATGTCTTTGCCGTCCAAATTCAGGAGTCGTAACAGGGTGCGATTGCTGTGAGTGATTCGCCCAAGTGGATCGAGCACGAAGAGTGCATCTTCAACGCTCTCTAAAACTGTTTCGAGCTTCGATTTTTCCTGAATCAGCTCCTGAATATTGAGTTTTTCCATTTCTCCCACCCGATGCCATAACCGAGAGAGTTCTCGGGTGAGAATTAGAAGCTCCTTTGATGTGGGCTCGGGTAGAGACAAAGGTTTGCCAACTGCGGGTTTTTCGTGAAGGGTGCTTGCGATCTCGTTGAGAGGGCTTGCCAGCCGTTCGGTTAATTTATTGGCAGCCAATAGGGAGAGCGCTAAAGAAATCAGAAAATATAAAACTGCACCCAAGAGCACCGTACGCGCGAGTCGGGAATTGTCTTCGGCAATCGTAAACATACCTTTCTCATTTGCGACAATAACTGACTTCAGAAGCGCCCTGAGTTGAACGAGGGTGTCCACGTTCAGCTCTTGAATCCGGTCCTTGTGCTGGTTCCAGAGATGACGAATCTTTTGTGCTATTTCCTGTTCTCCGGGTTCTGTAAGGTTGCTTTCCTCGAACAGGAGATTTTGTTCGAACTGCGAAAGCCAATACTCTTTGGGCTGCCAGAAATATTCGCCGGGATCGCGGAGAGCGCTCAATGCCTCTTGCATACGGCCGATAGCCGCAATTGAATCGTAGTTGAGATGAATGACCTTAGGCGTATTTCGGCTGGCCATGATAACCGCTGCAACTAAAATTAATCCCAACACGGCATACAAGATGACAAGAAAAGAGAAGCTCTGAAGAAGCTTAGCCTTAAGAGAGGGGAGCGCGAGATGCTGTTTGTCGCTTGAATCCAGTAGTGCTTTCATGTTTTGGGTTTCTTTATATGATTCGGTGCCTGACGAAGATAGTGGAATGGTAGTTCATTACAATTTTAAAGGTATGAGATTAATTATTGAAATGATTGAGTATTTTTCATCTTTTCTATGGATCTTTCGTTGCTTCTCTCGCAATTCGGAGCGATCAAGGAGGCATGAGTGAACCACTTAATGCGTCTTCGCCGCCTGGTCAGCGTGGCAAAGCACTGTTGAGTCTTACGATCGGCGCTCTTGGAGTTGTTTATGGTGATATCGGAACTTCGCCGCTTTATGCGATTAAAGAGAGTTTTCACCCGGCCCATGGCCTTGCGTTAACTCCGGAGAATATTCTCGGAATCCTCTCGCTCGTCTTCTGGTCTCTTACTCTCGTGATCGCTGTGAAGTATTTGGTTTACATATTGCGAGCTGACAATCGGGGTGAGGGTGGAATCATGGCCCTTTTGGCCTTAGTAATTCCAACGCTGAAACCTAGTTACGAGAATCGATCTTCGCGTACTCTTATATTCATTGGATTATTCGGAGCAGCGCTCCTTTATGGCGATGGAATTATAACTCCCGCTATTTCAGTTTTGAGCGCCGTTGAGGGGCTCCAGGTTGCCACGCCTGCCTTTCAGCCGGTAATTATTCCCGTCACAGTTGTGATCCTGGTTGTGTTGTTCGCAACCCAGCGAGGAGGAACTGCGAAGCTGGGAGCGGTTTTTGGAAAAACCACGTTTATCTGGTTTCTTGCGTTGATCGCTACAGGACTGCCTTGGATAATTCGACAACCCTCGATCCTGAAAGCCGTTAATCCATTTTATGCAGTAAACTTTTTTGCACAAAACGGCTTGCATGGTTACTTCGTTTTGGGTGCAGTGGTCTTGTGTATCACCGGCGGGGAGGCTCTCTATGCTGATATGGGTCACTTCGGCAAACGCCCGATTAGAATCGGGTGGGCAGCACTGGTTTTCCCTGCTCTCCTTATTAATTATTTCGGACAAGGTGCCCTAGTGCTTGAGAAAGGAAGCGCGGTCATCGAGAACACTTTCTACGGATTAGTGAACGGCTGGCTGGTTTATCCACTGGTTGTAATCGCGACTGCTGCAACCATCATTGCTTCGCAAGCCCTTATTTCCGGCGCGTTCTCTCTCACTCATCAAGCGGTTCAACTTGGATACTTCCCGAGAATGAGGATCTTGCATACTTCACGCGAAACGAAGGGTCAGATTTACGTGCCGCGCATCAATATATTGTTAATGGTAGCTTGCATCGCTTTGGTGATCGCCACGAAAGAATCATCAAATTTAGCAGCAATGTACGGAATCGCGGTTACAGCTACTATGTCAATCACCTCGATTTTGTTTTACACTGTCGCCCGCCGAATCTGGCAATGGTCAATTCTGTCGGCGGGTACTGTCGTTGGTCTCTTTCTTGTCGTTGACTTGGCATTTTTCGGCGCGAACATTCTGAAAATTCACGATGGAGGTTGGGTGCCAATCTTGATCGCCGGAATTATTTTTACCGTCATGACAACCTGGAAGCGTGGTCGCGAGGCTCTTTCTGACACACTCATGTCGAACGCGATACCATTGGAGCAGTTTATTGAGCAAATCGGAAACCAGGAAATCAGCCGAGTTCCGGGTACAGCCGTATTCATGACCTTGAGCAGAAATATTGCTCCTTCAACGTTACTGCTTCACGTTCGCCACAACAAAGTGCTCCATGAGAATGTAATTCTAGTATCCATTGTCACGACAAACGAGCCGGAGATTTCAGCTACACAACGAGTCCGGGTGACCACATTGGCCAGCGGATTTTCGAAGGTAGTAGCAGCTTACGGCTATATGGAGTCGCCAGATATCACGGGAATTCTGATGGCGTGTGAAGGTTCCGGGCTAAATGTCAATTGGAACCGTCTGAGCTTTTTCGTTGGACGCGAGTCGATTCTTCCCAATGGAAGGACTAAAATGGCAAACTGGAGAAAGAAGCTTTTTATTTTGTTCTCACGTAACGCGAGGCCCGCATCTGAGTATTTTAGGCTACCCTCTGATGAAGTAATTGAAATAGGTGGACAAGTTCGGATTTGAAAGTCTACCAGCCTGAGGCGGTGTTTTAACGGACTTCCAGCACTTTATGGGTTTTGCTGATCCGGTCATTGATTTCCGCGGGTAAATTACTGGCGATGGTCTCTTCGATTGCGCGTATCACGGCAAGCTTCCAGTGATCCCTGCGATAAATCAGGCTGATCTCGCGGGTTGGTACGGGGGCTTTGAAGGGACGAATATGCGCCGTTTGCTCGTCTTTGCGCAGCGACAGGGCCATGAGCGCCGGAAGCAAGGTGTAGCCTTGATTGCATTGCTGTACGAGGCGGCGCAAAGTGTCTAGACTCCCACTCTGAAAATGAATATTGCCCAAACCGGTTTCTTCGCTGTTGGATAAGGCGCAGAAATCCAGAACCTGGTCCTTGAAGCAGTGGCCATCCTGCAAGAGCCACATTCCTTTGGGATCGAGTTGGGTACGGGTGATTAGCGGGTGTTTAAGGAGCTCATGGCCAGCGGAGAAATAGGCGTAAAAAGGTTCGTAGTAAAGAGGATGAACTTTAAAGTCGGTGCCTTCAATTGGTGTTGCCAGAATCGCGGCATCTAGCCGGTCGCCAGTAAAATCGCTCAAAATTGTTTCAGTCTTCATTTCTTCAATGAAGAGTTGAACCATGGGGAAGTCCCTTGAAAATGATTTCAGGAAGAGAGGCAGAAGATGGCTGGCCACTGTAGGGATGACGCCCAGCCGGAAATCGCCTCTGACGCTCCCGTCCTGAGCCTGTTTAGCTACGTGGTTGAGCTTCTCGCTCTCGCGAATCACGGCTTTCGCCTGTCGGAGGAAATCCAGCGCTTCGGGAGTCGGTAGAATGGGTTTCAATTTTCGGTCAAAAAGAATGATCCCGATTTCATCCTCCAGCTTTTGAAGTTGTTGGGAAAGGGTTGGCTGCGTGACGTGGCAGGCCCGAGCGGCTTCGCCAAAGTGTCGGTATTTATCGACCGCTAACGCGTACTGCAACTGAATTAAAGAGGGCATGAAAGCTCCTTTATGATAGATATTACCTATTGAATCATTAATATAATCGATTTCCGTTATAATAGCAAATGGACGATGATGGGTTCAAGGAGATCAAATCAAATGAATACACTGATCAATAAGAAAGTCCCTGAGTTCAAAGCCCAAGTTTATCACGATGGGAAATTCAAGCCTGTCACCCACAACGACCTGAATGGGAAATGGTCGATCTTTTTCTTTTACCCGGCTGATTTCACCTTCGTTTGCCCGACGGAACTGGGCGACATGGCCGACCACTACGAGGCCTTCAAAAAACTGGGAGTAGAGATCTATTCCGTCAGCACTGATACGCACTTTGTACACAAGGCCTGGCATGATGCTTCAGATACCATCAAAAAAATCCAGTATCCTATGCTCGCCGATCCGACGGGTTATCTTTCCCGTGCATTCGGTGTGCACATTGAAGAAGATGGCATGGCGTACCGAGGCACCTTCGTCGTCAATCCCGAAGGCTTAATCAAGCTTGCCGAAATTCACGACAACGGCATCGGTCGCAACGCAGCTGAATTGCTCCGCAAGGTGCAGGCCGCTCAGTTCGTGGCTGCTCACCCCAGCGAAGTTTGCCCGGCCAAATGGCGTCCCGGCGACAAGACTCTCAAGCCCGGCCTGGATCTGGTTGGGAAGATCTGATTTCCGCTGTTCTGGCTCTCTGTCGGTATTTCTGGAAAATATTTTCTTTGAAATACCGGCAGCAGAGGCCTGCTCGCGGAACCCTTTTGAAGGAGTGTTTTCCATGCTTGATTTAGAAATTAAGGAACAGCTGAAAACCGTTTTTGCGGGCCTGAGCGGCGTGGTCACATTGCGCGTATTTGAAAGTCCGCATGCAGATCATCCAGCGCTCCTTGACATGCTCGGTGAGCTGGCCAGTGTTTCTGATAAAATCGTGGTCGAACGCCAAAGCGGCGCGGCAAAGCCATTGCCGTATTTTGAACTCATCGGTTCCCGGAACGCCCGTAAAATCTCTTTTACGGGAATTCCCGGCGGACATGAGTTCTCCTCGCTCATTCTTTCCATCCTTTACAGTGATGGGAAGGGAAAGCAGCCGGATGCGGGTTTCATAAAACGTATCCGGGAAATCAAAGGGCCCATTCGTTTAAGAACCTATATCTCTCTTTCTTGCGAAAATTGTCCAGAGGTGGTGCAGGCGCTCAATCTCATGGCGACCCTCCATCCAGACTTTGAGCATGAAATGATTGATGGCGGGTTGGTCCCGCAGGACATTGCGGAGCTTGGGATACAGGGGGTACCCAGCGTCGTTCATCGTGATTATCTTCTCCATTCAGGACGAGCGGGTCTGATTGACCTGGTCGGCAAGCTTGAAGAGGCATTTGGCAAGGAATCCGCGGCTAAAACCGACCAAAATCTGGGAGCCTTCGATGTTGTTGTCATTGGTGGAGGACCAGCGGGTGCTTCTGCTGCGATCTATACTGCAAGGAAAGGGCTCAAGACAGCGCTCGTTGCGGAGCGCATGGGGGGACAGGTTCAGGAGACCAAAGGGATCGAAAACCTGATTTCCGTTGTTTACACCGAGGGCCCCAAACTTTCAGCCCAGCTGGCGGAGCACGTGGCCAGCTACCCGGTTCATACTTTTGAAAACCGGAGAGTCAGTCAGATCACGGGCGAAGCCGAGAAGCGCGTTCAGCTCGAGAGTGGTGAATATCTGGATACAAAATATGTGGTCATTGCCACCGGCGCGAAATGGCGGCAGCTCGGCGTTCCTGGTGAGAAGGAAAATATCGGGCAAGGCGTCGCTTTTTGCGCACACTGCGACGGACCGTTTTACAAGAACAAGAGAGTTGCAGTTGTCGGCGGAGGAAATTCCGGAGTTGAAGCTGCGATTGATTTAGCCGGGATCGCGCAGGGAGTAACACTTCTGGAATTCGCTGATCAGCTCAAGGCGGATGGGGTCCTGGTTGAAAAACTAAAAAACCTGCCGAACGTGACCACGATCACGAATGCCAGGACCACCCGGATGCTCGATGACGGAAAGAAGATTGTCGGAATCGAATACCTCGAGCGCAGTACTGACACGCTTAAGAGAATTGAGTTGGACGGTATTTTTGTTCAGATCGGATTGCTTCCAAATTCTCAGTTCGTCAAAGACCAGCTGAAGCTCACGTCCTTTGGAGAAATCGTGGTGGATGAACGTGGTCGCACCTCGGTTCCCGGGATCTATGCTGCCGGAGATGTGACGACTGTTCCGTTCAAGCAAATTGTGATTGCAATGGGGGACGGGGCCAAAGTCGCTCTCTCGGTTTTTGAAGACCGCATGCGATCTTCCGCGCCTTGACCGTGATGAACTCCCAGGGAGAGTGACAGACACAGTCTTGGGTGTCAGTCTGTTGACGCCTACCCTAATTATCAGAAGTCCTTGAGTTTCAAAGGATAGCCGACGATAGGCAATGGTCAGGATTATCAATAATGAATCAGGGGGCAGGCATGTCGGTTGCGCCAAAATTGGAAACAATTGAAAAATCGGGTGAAAGAAATCATCAGGAATCCATGCGGAGTATTTCGCAAAACGTGATTCAGACGGTCCGGACCCTTTCCGAGGAGGCCCGGTTTTTGGATCAGATCGGGAAAGATTCGAATGAATTGGCGGATCATTCTTCGAGTATTGCAAGTGCGGCTGAGGAATTGGGAACCACGATTGTTTCCATCGGAAAAAATCTTGAGAATACGATGGGGGCTTCGACCCAGGCCAAGACGCTGGCCAACAACGGCACGGCGGTCATCGATACGACTGTCAGCCGGATTGCAGAGGTTGATGAGATTTTGACCAGTACCAATACCGCTTTGCAGGAACTCCTGAATACCGCCGACCAGGCGGATAAAATCATCCGGGTCGTGAGCGATATCTCGTCAAAAACCGATCTTCTGGCCCTGAATGCCTCTATTGAGGCGGCGCGCGCCGGAGCGGCGGGCAAGGGCTTTGCCGTTGTGGCTCATGAGGTGGGGCGGCTGGCGGAAAAGACGCAGGCTTCCATCAGCGAAATTGAAACCATTATCAAAAGCATCAAGAGCAGCGTCCACGAAGTTTCCAAACGTCTGGACAAAGGCTTGGATTGTGCCAAGCATTCGGTACGTGAAGCGACCAATGCGAAAAACGCGATCGACAGCATCGTGGAACGCATCAATTTCGTCGACAACGAAGTTTCCAATATCAATGCGGCCATTCGCGACCAGGGGCAGGCGGTTTCGGATATCGCAGTCAATGTTTACACAATTTCCCAGGGCGGCAAGAGCGTGAACACCGAGGTCATCAAAGTGACGGACATGGTCGACACGGCAACCCGCTCTTTGAATGAGACGCGGCTGACCCTGAGTGGCTTGGAATCGGATGATAAAATCCAGCTCGAGCACATGAAGATTGATCATCTCTATGTCGTGCATCGCTTGCGTCGCATGATCGCGGGACGGGAGCAGGCCCGGGCCGACGAATTGTCAGAGCATACGCTCTGTCCGCTCGGCAAATGGTACTATTCTGTTCGCTCCACTGGGCAGACGGATGCTTTCAGTCTGGCCTACAAAGATCTGGAAACTCCGCACAAGCAATTTCATGCAACCGCAGTGGAAATAGCGAAAGCCTTGGGGTCTGGAAATACACAGGAAGCAGCAAGGGCTTTTGAGCAGCTGGTCACCCTCGCAAATACGATTGTTCAGCTTCTGGATCGCATTACTGATTCATATGTCTCTTGAGGAGGGGGGCCCGAGCCGTGTTGACCAGCGAGACCAGTGATGCAAAATTTCAGTGTGTTGTGTACGATACGGATGTCGCGCGCCGTGAATTTCTTGCAGAGGCTCTGAAGCTCGCTGGGGTGATCTGCGAAATCTGCTATTCATCGGAAAAACTGCGTCTCATCATTGAGAGACAGGATGAAAGACAGGGCGAAAAACCGGTTTCAAGAAAGCTCGTCGTTCTACATCCGGAGGAACTGAGCACGAATACGGGAGCTCCGGGACATTCCGCACACATAGCTCTTGCATACGACGGTGCCAGACTTTCCGATCCCAAGCAGCGCGAAAGTTACCTGAGCTACTGGCTCAACCACAAGAGCGTCTATTTCAGCCCGGCGCAGCCTTCCAGGGAGGTCCAGGCCAGGAGTGATTTGATCTTGATTGGATCCAGCACCGGGGGAATCCCGGTTGTCCATGATATCGTAGATTCCCTGCAGCTTCAGAACTCCACGATCGTTCTTTGCCAGCATATCAGCGAAGGAATGTCCGGCAGTCTCTTGGGCGGGATCGCCAGGCGCGCCCGCTGTCCCGTGATCATGGTGGATCAGCCAACAGAGCTGAAAAAGGGCCAACTCTTTGTCCTCGCCGGTAATTTCGATTATCGGCTGGTCCGACGTCAAGAGAGCCTGTTTCTTGAGCAGGCGGTCGACACCCAATCCATCTATCACCCGTCATTTGATGTTTTGATTGAATCCCTCCTGCCGCTCCAGGGACTGAGATCATCGTGCGTGGTACTCTCCGGACTGGGCAATGACGGTGCCAAATTTTTGGTGAATATCAAAGCCAAAGGAGTGCATATCATAGCCCAGGATCCAGGAACTGCCGTTGCCGACGCCATGCCTTCTGCAGCAATTCAGACCGGCGCGGTCAATGCGATCTACTCTGTCGCCGAAATCCGATCCTATTTGCGGAGGGTAGCTTCATGACAGACCTTCTGAAGCTCCAAGGCCTTCTCTTTAAGAAAACTCATAACATTGTGCCGGAAAAAAAAGTCGCTTCAATCCTTTTGGATATTCAGCGGCGTTTGCCTGACGAATTTCCGGGCAAGACCCTTTCTGATGCAATCGATAGTCTGAATTTCGAGCTAGTTCTGCCAAACTGGTTACTGTCCCAAACCCTCATTCATGAGACGTTCTTCTTCCGGCATCCGGAGCATTACGAGGCAGTTGCGTCTCACTTGAAAAATGTCCGCCCGGTTAAGGAAATCAACATTCTTTGCGCCGGGTGCTCTACCGGACAGGAGGCCTATTCTCTGGCAATGATCCTGGATTGGCACGGCTTGGCTTCGGACCGGGTGAAGATCACAGGCTTGGACCTGGATCCCGCAGTGATTTGTACCGCTTCCGCTGCTCAGTACAGCGAACTCGAGTTGACGCGAACCCCGGCTGAGTACCGCAAGCTTGTTTCAAAATACGTCGCTCAAGTGAATGGTTCACACCGGGGCGTTTATGAAGTGGCTGCAAAGATCAGGAACTCAGTGAAATTCCACACGGGTGACGTCTTCAATCTTACGCCGCGAGATTATAATATTATTTTTGTGCGAAACCTTCTGATCTATTTTTCACAAAACGATCAGGTTCGACTCTTGTCCGCGCTGACTTCCCGGATTGAGCAGGGTGGAATGCTTTTCCTGGGTTCAAGCGAATTGCTTCCAGTGGGTTTCCAGCCCGCAGGATGGGTGAACAGGGCGTCTGTTCTGGAAAGAAAGGCGGAATAATGGACGAGAGTTTGCGGGACCTTTTTCCGGATTTCATCGAAGAAACAGCGGACATCCTCACGCGAGTCGGCGAGACGCTCAAAACCTTTGGAGATCTTCCCTCGGAAGCGGAAAGGGAGGCGGCAGTTGCCGATATGTTCCGTGGCGTTCACACCATCAAGGGTGGTTGCGCGATGTTCGGCTTGAATGAACTGAAAGAATTTTCTCACAAGATAGAGGCACTCCTCGGGGCTTTTCGGGGAAAAGCCGTGACCTTGACCGCAGATCGGATACAGACTTTTGTAAGGGCTCTGGACAAGATTGATGAGGGGCTTCGGGCTGCGGAAGCTCAGTTTCGTGGAGTGCCGGCAGTGGAAAATCCGACTCCTCTCGAGGTTGCAGCAGTTTCAGTGGAGATGCCGGTGGACAGACCGATGGAAAAGCCGGCTCCGCTGGCAACTCATGAACTTGTGCCTGCTGCCCAGCAGGGCGCGGTTGAGGTGCTACGGGTGCCACTGTCGCTCGTTTCAACAGCACTGAATAATATCTGGGAGGTCTTCCTCATTCGTAACCAGATCGGGTATCTTTTTGAAAAAGAGAAAGAGTATCTGAAAGATCGGCTGGATCTTTTGCAGTCTTGGGAGAATCTTGACTCCGCGCTGAAACGTCATATTTCGGAATTGGAAAGCGCGGTTATGGCGATGCGGATGACCAGTGTGAAGCCTCTGTTCAGTCGAATGGAAAAAGCCGTGCGCTCTTACCTTACCTCCCATCCTGACAAGAAAATTGAATTCAAGACGGCAGGTGAACGCACGGAGTTGGACAAGAAAGTCATGGATATGCTGGGTGAGCCCCTCATCCATCTGATCCGGAACGCGATGGACCACGGGGTGGAAAAAGCAGAAGAACGGGTTAAACGGGGGAAGTCCGAAACCGGGACAATCCTGCTGGCTGCAGAAGCTTTGGCGGATCGCGTGGTGGTGACGGTATCCGATGACGGGAATGGGATCAACGGCGACAAGCTAGTTCAGAAGGCGCAAGAAAAAGGTATTGATGTTGCCAGTTTCCTGAAAAGCGCCATGCCGGTGGATTTGATTTTCTGTCCCGGATTCTCGACAGCCGAGGTAGTGACGGATGTATCGGGACGGGGCGTAGGAATGGATGTTGTCAAACATTCGATCGATGAACTCGGAGGATCCATTGAGATCCGCACCGAAATAGGGAAGGGCACCCATTTCATCATTTCCCTTCCCTTAAGTCTTTCAGTGATATTTTCGACTTTGTTTGAAGTGGGTGGGGAGCTCTATGGAGCCAACATCGGCCTGATCGTGGAAATCTGTCGTATGAACCGAGCCCTGATCAAAAAGAGCAACGGGGCCTCGTATATCCTGTTTCGCGAAAAGTTCCTGGAAGTTTATGACCTCGCAGAGTTCCTTGGAAAAGCAACGCTGATACGCGAAGAAGACGATTTCGATGTGACATTATTGGTCATAAGAATTAAAGGAGAGTTCGTGGCTGTTCTGGTCGGGGGGGTCCGACAGAATATCGAGATCGTGGTCAAGCCGGTACCGGAGTTACTGCCCCGTTACAGTTTTGTCCAGGGCATGTCCATTCTCCCGACGGGACAGGCCGTTTTCATTCTGGCTCTGGACAAGGTCGTGGAAGCAATCCACATGAGCAAGCGTATTTCAGGGAAAGATGTTCAGAAGAGAGAAGTAGATGTCGCCGCTCAATAATATTTTCCAGGAACAGCGGGACTCGATCACCCGGATTGATGAGTCGGTCCGTACCAGGACGGAAGAGGTGTTTCTTCTGGTGTTTTGGATCGGGGACGAAAAGTTTGCAACTCCGATCGAGAAAGTTCGCGAGGTCGTCGAAGGAGTTCCCAGAACGCCTTTGCCGGCCGCAGATGAAGTCTACGAAGGTGTTTTGAATCTGCGAGGGAATCTGATCGCCATTCTCGCTCCGAATGTTGTGGTTCGAGGCCCGGTCAAAGCGAGTCTCGATGCAACGGGCGGTGCGACAGGCGATGCAGCAGGTCTTGACCAGGAACGCTATGTTATTCTGGAAAATGGGAATGGGATTCCATTCGCGCTCAGGGTGGCCAAAGTGGCTAAGCTCGGTCGGCCGGCAGAGCAGGTGACCCTGGACTCCGAAAAATTTGCACAGGTGATCGATGTCGGTGGCGAGCCCTTGCAGCTTTTGAATTTCTGCAATCAGGACGGAATGAAAATATTCAAACAGAGAAGCCGGGGCATCTGATGGAAACCGCTGCTGTGAACAACGAAATTTCCGTGCTTCTGTTCAGTATCTCCACCGGTGCAGAGAAGTCAGTCCGTTTCTACCTGAACACGCACAAAGTTCGGGAGGTACTAGAATGGGAGCCTCTGACCGAGGTTCCGGATTCCCTGGCTCCGGTCATCGGAGTTCTGGATCTAAGGGGGGTCCCGGTGCCGGTCATCGATTTGAGTTTGAAGGTTCTCGGAACAAAACAGGTTCCGGCCGTGACCCATCCCAGACTGATCATTTGTGAAACCATGGGCCGGCTGATCGCGATCAAAGTGCCCAATGTTTCCCGGATTCGAACGATCATGAATGAAGATGTGCACATGCCCCCGCAAGAGGTAGCCCAGATCGGTGGCGGAATCGTCAACGGTCTTTTTAAGAAAGATCAGGATGGCTTCATTTATCAGCTGGATATCGAAGCCCTGCTGGGCTCGCTCACACCGGTTCTGGAGCCGGAGATGAATACAGGTGCAGAGCCCTTGGGCAAGGCAGCTTCCCGGCCGGGCCAGGGACTGAAGGTTCTGATCGTGGAGGATTCCAAAACATTTCAAAAGCAAGCGGCAAGAGTATTTGAAAAGCTCGGATTTTCGATCGTTGTGGCTGATAATGGAAGAGCGGGGTTGGCAGCTCTGATGGACCTCCAGACAAGCTTTGATCTTATTTTTACCGATATCGAAATGCCCGTGATGAATGGCCTGGAAATGGCGAAGGAGATCAGGGCCGGCTCGCGTTACCAGGCGATACCGATCATTTTCAGTTCCAGTATTTCCAATCTGGTGCTGATTGAGGAAATCAAACAGTCCGGTCTCGGTGAGTATGTTGTAAAATTTGAAGAAAAACTGGTTGTGGCTTTAGTGCTGCGTGTTTTGGATGCAAAGTTGAAAGGAGCAAGTCATGGTTGATGAAAAAGGATCGGGGTCCGCAACTCCGCCGGGGGCAGCAATACCATCAGTCGCAGCACCGGCCGCTGCGCCAAGCAGTTCGCCTGTGGATCATTTCGTGCGTGCCTGGGTCGATGCCGTGACAGTGCTGATGAAAGATCATTTGGGCATCGAGGCGAAAAGCGGGATGCGCTGCCATCGAAGGATGGATAAACTGCCAGGATCGGAAGTCACAATCTTCAGTAGCGTCTCGGGTGCGGGAGCAAAAGGAATGGTGGCATTGAGCTTCGGCAAGGAGACCTTCAAGAATATCTTTGCGAAACTCACGAATAAATCCGATTCCGCTTCCGGTCCGCCCGATGAATTGGCTAAATTTGTGTCGGATGCGCAAAACGCGGCCATCGCTGCCCTGAACCCCAAAGGGCTGGTGCTGGAAACCGGGCTGAGCGCTTTTGTTTCCGGCGGCGGGATGAATCCGGTATTTCTGACCAATGCACCGGTTATCGCCGTCCCCTTTGAAACGCCTTACGGCGTTTTTCATCTGGAGTTCGCCTTTGCCGTACCCCTGTCATGCAAAATTCTCGTTCCTTCGGATATCCGGATTCTTGTAGCAGACGACAGTCGTCTGGTCAGAAAAGGAGTCGTTCGCTTCCTCAATGGTCTCGGACTGACCAACATCATTGAAGCCGTCAACGGAGAAGATGCCTGGAAAGGTATTCAGGGGGCTCTGGCGATGAACAAACCTTTCGATCTTGTTCTAGCGGACTGGAATATGCCGGTTCAGACCGGTATTGAACTCTTGAAGAACGTGCGCGCGAACGAAAAAACTAAGGCGCTTCGCTTCATCATATTCACCGGTGAACAGGATGTCGATCATGTCCGCGCCGCCGTTCAGGCCGGTGTGAGTGGCTATATAGTCAAGCCAGTGGTGCAGGAAGTGCTCGGTAAGAAAATCGAAGCACTTTGGTCGTCCACTAAGAAGTAAAGACTCTCAGGGTAATCGGATCACACACCTGACCGTGCCTGCATATGGTTCATTTCAGAAGAAATTTCTCAAAATTCCCATTTTTTGCGTTTTGAAATCTGCTTTGCCAGCTTATGGATTTTTTTCCATCTTGCCTTGCTGTTCCCTGCCTGGTCCCCCGACTCCTTGCGTTTCTGATAGTCCACTTCTTTCTGCAATTTCACGTACCAGCTCCACCGTGTCTCAGCGAGTAAACCACTTTCGATCGATTCTTTCACGGCACAACCCGGCTCGTTCTGGTGACTGCAATCCGAAAATTTGCACTTTGCCGAGAGCGCGACGATGTCCTCATATGTTTCGTGAAGCCCCTGTTCAAAGCCGCCCAAACGGAATTCCCGCAAGCCGGGGGTATCAATGACCAGAACCCCCGTTGATAACGCAAACAAATGCCGTGCCGAGGTTGTATGCCGTCCCTTGTCCTCGAAATCGCTAATCTCACTCGTGGCCATGATTTTCTGGCCCATCAAGCAATTGAGAAGTGTTGATTTACCGACACCCGATGATCCCAAAACAACAAAAGTATGTCCGGGTATGAGCCGCCTTTGGAACTCTTCGAGCCCTACGCGCGAAACCGCGCTAACGCCTGTTACAACAACATTGGGTACTGCGGCTTTCACCTGGTCGAGGAGTGCGGGATAATCAGGATAAAGGTCGACTTTGGAGAGGACGATTTCAACAGCAACTCCGCTGTCTCGTACCGCCGTAAGATATCGCTGAAGTCGGGCGAGATTAAATTCTGCATTGGCAGATGTGACGATGAGTGCGCGATCGACATTGGCGGCAAGAATCTGGTCCTCAATTCCATTCCCGGCTTGCTTCCTCGTGATGCAGGTCTGACGGGGCAAGATCGAGTGAATGATCGCCCGCGCGGAATGATCTGCGCGGGAACACAGAACCCAGTCACCGACTGCCGGCAAATCCAAGCGCTCACCCGAAAAATAACGAAGGCGTCCAGCGACTGAACCTAGGAATGTATCCCGTGCTACTGCCAGGCTGAATAGGCCTCGTTCTTCACCAATGATGCGAGCAGGCTGCTGGCCGCTGGTGGTCGGGTCTTTCGTAAACTGCTGATAATGGGCCTCGAAAAAGTCGTTCCAGCCGAGTGCGGCCAGTGATTCAAAAGGTTTTGCTACCGTCATGAAATCTCAATGAATCCTTTCAAGTCGGCCAACGAGGCCAACGAGGAATGTAGCACATTGTTCATGGCAAAATATAGCTGTGCGAAGTATGAATTGCAAAGGCCTTCGGATTTATAGGTATCCCACCGAAATGTGGTGCGCACTTCCTAACGCCCTACTTCTGTCGTTCCAGCCGCTTCGTGCGCGCTTGACCGTCGGCAATTAGGGTGCGGGTTTGTTCTGTACGGTTCTGAGTGCATTGATGAGACCTGCCCCCTGTTGATCAGGGCGCAAACCAATATCGTCAGCGAGTATTCCCAGGCTTCCCGAAGACAACATCAATGCCACGACGCCCGCGACGTGAGGTGATGCCATGCTCGTTCCGCTGAAAGTCGCGTAACCGCTGCCATTCGTCGTTGATAAAATGGAAACTCCGGGCGCGGCAAAAGCGATCTCCGAACCGAAGTTGCTGAAATACGCAAGATTGGCTGATGAATCCACAGCAGAAACCGCAAGTACCTCAGGATATTTCGCGGGATAGCTGACTGTACTGGATTCATTCCCGGCAGCAGCCACACTGATCACGTCCGCGTTCTTGGCGTAAATCAGAGCATCGGCCAAGAGGCTTGAGCCGGATGCAGCTCCAAGACTCATGTTAATGACCCGGGCTCCGTGAGCAACGCAGGACCGAATCCCTTCGGCAATATCCGAAAGATACCCACTGCCGCGCGAGTTCAGCGCTTTAACTGCAAAAAGCTTGGCCTCGGGCGCCACACCTAGGACGCCAATGCCGTTATCGACTGCGGCGATGGTTCCCGCCACGTGAGATCCGTGGCCATTGTCGTCACCCCAAGCTGCGGGATTCACAACCCCTTTTTTCACAACAAAGTTTTCTCCGCCGAGGACGTTTGCCGCAAGATCGGGATGATCCGGTTGAATTCCCGTGTCAATCACGCAAACGATAATGCCGTTTCCGCGATTCATAGTGAAGGCTTCAGGTGACTGAACGGCTGAAATACCCCAGGGAGTGGCTTGAGCGGGCTGGATCACAGCGCGTGAGGGTTTACCGTTGATCGTCACTTCGGGGTCTTTTTCGATCAGAATCGCGCCGTTACCGTACCTGCGGATTGCATCCGCAGAATTGTCTGAAAGGTGAGCAGCAAAACCCTGGTAATAATTAAGTTCCCTGATTTCGATCCCGCCATGCTCTTTCACCTTCTTTTTTATCACCGGGAGGTCTGACCCAAGAATGACGTACCGGCTTGCTGGTGATTCAGCAAGCGCTGACAATGTAGACGATGCGAAGACGAGAATAGAAATCGCAGAAGCCACAACAAATTTATAATTGGTCATTGGTTACTCCTCAATTATCCCAGTGATCTGTGGATACGGATTAATGAGCAAGGAGCACGCCAGACGGCTAAAGCTTTAACTGGTTCATATCGTTTCCGGGAAAGTCAGAATGTCTAAATATGAAACGATCTTAAAAATAATGGTCGGAACTGAGGGAGCCCGGTAAAGTAGTTGAATTGCTCAGGAAGCGACGCACAATAAAATGAAAATTCGAGGCCATAGGACCTCCGTGAGA
>Ga0154293_122_pt1 | contig 103590 bp, 103 predicted proteins | sample RifGroA1_FD_105587 | JGI IMG/M metagenome (GOLD analysis project Ga0154293, IMG submission 105587) | Bdellovibrionales bacterium GWA1_52_35
TTCTGTGTAACGACTCTTTTTCATCTCCATGCCTCCTTCGGCAGTTATGACACGGAGTTTCCTAACTTCAAACTGGATCAAGAACTGGGGGGAAGGTCAAAGCTATGCCAGGCAAAATTTGCAGGAGTAATTCAAAAGAGGCGAACAACGTCCATCTTCTGTCTTGCGGTCTTTTATCGGCTTATAACGAGGCCACATTTCAAATCCATCTTCTCGTTCGAGATTTGTAATCAAGATAGCTTCCACCAAAAATATTTTCAAGGGCTCTCTCTTCGCTAGGGATGACTACGGTGTCCACAGTCAATAAAAAGACTATCGAGAATATCACGCCGAGTGGTGAATTCATGGCAAGTGCAAAGCCAATCAAACTTGTGAGCATTCCAAGATACATCGGATTTCTAGTGGCCCTGTAAAGACCTTTTGTTACCAACTTGGTCGGCATTTTATTGGGATTTAGTGTTGTTCCAGCACTTTTGAAGAAACCACCTGAAACAATTATCAGTAAACTTCCTAAGACAAAAAGGCCCCATCCAATAGAATTCCACGCTCTCCCAAAGGTAAACGATAACAGAGAGCGTGCTAGCCACGACATAATTAGTAGGATACTTGTCAAAACTAAAGGATATTTAATCACATATACCTTCACGGGATTCTTCAATAGATCGGCTCCGTAATAATAGTACATGAAATTTCCTAATTTCAGTATTCGATAGCGCGCTCGTCTCTCATGAGTGAGAGACTTTTAGTGCGAGAGTCTCTCACTCATGAGAGACGGGTGTTCCTGGACTCCTTTCACTTAAATTCCACTATTCTCAATCATTGCGCAAAATTAGACCGCTTTAGACTTGTCCTCTCGCTGAGCTGACTCGCCTGGCACGTCATTGCTCTTTAGTCCTCCCAAACGCGGCAGTCGCCGCCAAACGAAAGGGAGGATTTGTGAAATTAAAAGTCAGACGAATTGGCCGGTATTGGATCGGCACGGACCTGTTGGACGAGGGCTACCGCCCGGAAGACATCTTCGACATCGATACCCCGGTGACCGAGCTTCCGGAACTCATGGATCGCGACAAGCGAAATGGCGTGCGCTGGATCTGTTGCCCGCGCTGTAACGAGATCTCGCAGATCGGTATTGAGCGCCCAAGCTGCGAACTCTGCGGCTGGAATCAAAACAAGCGGAAGGGGGAATAGACATGCGGAAGCTTACTCAGTTTCTTGCGTTCCTTCGGGAGCTTCTCTTCGGTCGAAAAGGTCGAATGGAAATCAACCAACAATCAACTGAAAACAGAACTCGATGGATCACCAACGAAGACTGGCTCCAAGAGCAGGAAGAGCACCAGTTCAGAAACCATATTTGGAGGGATTACCTATGAGCAATATCAACAGCGAATTTGAGAACACGTCGGGACTTGCCAGTATTGGTCCGTTGCATCGGTTTCGGCTGATGCAGGGGCATGTCACCAGGGAGGGGCGCCTTGAGAAGAGCAACTCCGTAGGAATGGCCTTCTTGAAGGAGGGACGCAATCTGTACGTCCTACGATTGAATACTTTTATCGATGCGAGGTTCTATCTTGCGCCTTCGCGAGACAAACCATCGCGGTATCTCCTCATGACACGCGAGCGATCGAGCAATCCGAGATCGAGACGGAAGTATTTCTGGAACTTCATCGGAAATGGAACCGTCGATGCATCCATTGGAGTTATTCGAATCAAATTCGATCTCTTTGAGGAAACGATTTACATGAGCCTGTTTCCGGAGCCGGATGCGCCAGAGGTGAAGGACGCGAAAGCTGCAAAATACGAGGAAACAGCACCAGGCGAGGCTGACTTCGACGCTGCGGCCTGAATCGTATCTCGCCATCTTCAGAACAAAACCAAAGCAAACAAAGGAAAAATCCAATGAAACGCTATCAATCTTTAATCACATTCGGATTCATCGCCGCGCTTGCGCTGGCGACACCCGAGCTTGCTCATGCAGGTATCGAGTCGAGCCTGATGGATCTGAAGCTGAAACTCACGGGAGTGATTTTGCCACTCCTGTCGGTGATCGGTATAGCAATCGCGGCTATATCGTTTTTCACCGGAAATCCCCAAGCCAAACAGCACATCTTCTATGCCGTTCTGGGCTGCATATTTGGCTTCGGAGCCCAGGCCATCGTGGATTTCATCGCGCAAACGGTTCGATAGGTGGGGATCATGGACGAGCAGGGGCTGCTTACCAGTAAAGTGCCGCGTGCGTTGGAGATGAAAAGTAAACTCTTCGGGTTTGAACTTCCCGATCTGTTGTTCATTTTCATGAATCTCGCGATTACCAACCTCGTATTTGGCGCGACCCGGTTTCGCTATCCGCTGGTCTGGGGAACAACGCTAGGCATCGCGCTGTTTCTCTTCTTCGTGAAGCGCGGACGGCCCGACGCCTACCTTCAACATTTTGGGGAATTTGTCGCGCAGCCTGCCTACCGTGCGGCGGGAGCGGCCGACAGAAAATATAGAAAGTTCAGGAAAGGAGGAAAGATATGTTGAAAGAAACGTCGCAAGACGCCCCACTGGCAGAAGAATTACCTTACTGGGAGTTCGTCGAGACGCCAATGGTCCACGCAATTCTGATGGATGGCTCATTGGTGACGGGCGTCGAAGTGAGTTTGCGAGATATCGAGTGCTTGAGTGAGGCTGAGATCAACCAATTTACGGGCGGTTTGCGGGCTGCCCTCAATTCGGTCTCGGAGGGAACATCCCTCCAATTTGTCTTTGGGGTGAATTCGGATTTCTCCCGGAAGTTGGAAGAGCACCGGGCAGGGCGATCTCAGTTGATGCACCCGTTGGTTCAGGCGATCGCGGAGGACCGAGATCATCGACTGGACGAGGCTCGGAAGAGTGGCGTCCTATACCGACCACGGCTCTCGGTCTTTGTTCGAATCCCGATGATCGAGACAAAGAAGGCCGCATGGTTTAAGCGGAAAGAACTATTTTCGAAGGAAGCGGAACGAGCGTATTCCGAGACGTTGGAGGTACTGAGCCAGAACATTGTGGGCCTGATCTCGTCGCTTGAGGCGGCAGGACTTGAGTGTCGACCTTTGAAGAAAGATGAAGTAGTTGATCAGATCCACCGATTCCTGAATCCAAAACGTTCAAGGTCGGAACCAACGCCAAAATTACTGAATATTGAAGAGCCGGAACTCGAAAGCGATCTGCTCGAAGAGGCGCCATGGCTCGCGAGCCAGTCCCCAAGGGAGCAACTCGTTTTTGGTGATCTTGTTCTGGGATACGAGGGCTTTACGCTGGATTCGTGTGCTCATCGTGTCATCACGCTCAAGACCCTGCCTGAAGTGACGTTTGCGGGGCAGCTCTCGAACTTCCTCCGGATGCCATTTCATTACGATCTGGTTCTATCAATCGAGGTACCGGCCCAGGCCTCCGAAATGGGAAAGCTTCAGCAAAAGCGGAAGATGGCTCATTCACTCGCCGTCACTGAGGGCGGCCGGGCATCGGATCTTGAGAGTGAGTCAAAACTCTCGTCAGCAGAGGAGTTGATTCGGGAATTGTTGAATACCGGGCAGCGAATTTACGCCGCTCAGGTGACTGTGCTTTTGCGTGCTCCGGCGACACCCGAGGGAGCAAAGGCGCTGAATCGGCAGGTGCGTGAGGTCCTGGGGCGTTTTCGTGGTCTTCAGGGAGCCGAGGGTTTGGAGGAGACTGTCGGAGCGTGGAAGATTGTCAAAGGAGACCTTCCGGCAGCACCCGTTTCGCTTGTGCGTGCCCGGAAGATGAAGACCAATAATCTTGCCGATTTCATTCCTGTCTACGGGCCTAGTGAGGGGGATTCCAATCCAGTAGTGCTCTTTCGGAATAGATTGGGTGGACTCGTGGGTTACAACCCGTTTGACCCAGGGCTTCCGAACTACAACTGCCTTGTCACTGGTTCATCGGGGGCAGGGAAGAGCTTTCTCAATAACTGCATTTTGCTTCAGGAACTCGCCGGGAATCTGCGGGTATTCATCATTGATATTGGTGGCTCGTATAGAAAACTGACTGAAGCCTTTGGCGGTCAGTATCTGGAAATCAACCTTTCGGACGAATACCGGCTTAACCCGTTCGATATGGCTGATCCGTCGCAGGAGCCCAGTAGCCAGAAGATCAAGTCACTTCTTGCCATCGTCGAAAGCATGGTCTCAGAAGACGAAAGAGCGAAATTGCCGAAGCTCGATCGGACCTTACTGGAGAAAGCGATCATCGAGCTTTATAGGGCAAATCGGGTGGAAGGCAAGGTCCCGACCCTTTCAGATTTAGCAGCCGCGCTGGAAACTAGCGATGAGCCATCCATGATAGCTGTTTCCAAGATGCTTTACCCGTGGACGGGGGATCGTCCCTACGGGCGACTTCTGGACGGCGCGGGCAGCATTCGAACGAACGCTCCCATCTGCACCTTTGATCTGAAGGGGCTGTCGCACTACCCGGATCTTCAGAGTGTCATGATTCTGATTCTGACGGACTACATCCTAACTCGGGTTGAGCAGAACAAATCGAGTCGGAAACGAATCATTCTTGATGAAGCTTGGGAGCTTCTCAAGTCGACGGCAGCGGCGAATTTCATGGAGTATTGCGCCAGAACGCTTCGAAAGACGGGTTCTGGAATCACCTTCATTACTCAAGGCGTAGAGGAGATCGTCGCGAGTCCCATTGGGTCAGCCATTCTGAACAATACCGCAACGAAGTTTATTATGCTCCAGCGGGGTAGTTCGGAAATCATCCGTGAAACTCTGAAATTGAATGAACAGGAACTCGCTCTCATTCATTCGATCGAGCAGCGCAAAGGTGAATACTCCGAGGGCTTCATGATTGAAGGGGATACGCGGAAAGTCATCCGCGTTCATCCGGGGCCGTTCGAGTATTGGCTTTCAACGAGTGATGCTCAGGACAATCTCTACCTTGGAAGTTTGCGGGAGCAGGGCATGAGTCTTGTGGAAGCAATCAGGAGGGCTGCCCAGGAGTATCCGAACGGGATCGGGAAGGCTGGCAAGGGAGGGAAGAATGAAACGGCTTAAGAGATCTTTTCTCGTATTGATGCTCGGTATCACGCTTGCCCTTCCGAAGAATGGTCGCGCGGATTTGTTTGGTGGCGATATCGTCGTATTATCTCAGATTCTCATTCAAACGATCCAGCAGCTCTATCAGTTGAAACAGATCTTCTCGACGGGGTCGGATACGCTTGGGCTTCTACGTGATGTGAATCGCGGAATTCGCGATGGCCTGCGAGTCATCCAAATCATCAATCCCAAGTTTAATCCAGGCCTTTATGGAAATCTCGATTCGGCGGATCAGGTCATGCGTGCGATCCAGGACCTTTACGGCCGAATCCCCCAGAGCGGGGAGACGAAACTTCAAGAAGCGCAAGATCACTCAGCCGCTGAGGGGATCGCCATGAACGGAACACTTTTTCGGTTCGCTGACCAGGCGGATGAGGAAGGAAAACGGATCTTCGAGCATTCGCAGTCGGTAAGTCCGCAGGGCGCGACAAAGTTGACTGCCCAGTCAGTCGCTGTCTTGATTGGCATTACGACTCAGGTGCTTCGCACCAACTCGATGATGCTCAAAATGATGAGCGAAAACCTCGCGCTTCAGAATCGGCGAGACAAAATCCAATCGGCGCAGTTCAAAACTCAATATGACGGGATTTCCGGAGCACTCGGGAACTTGCCCGCCTCCACAGCTCTAAAGCCTCTGAGCGGAGGAGAATGATATGCCGCAGTTTGAACTATTGGGTTCACTTACTCAGAATCTCCATCAGGAATTCGTCAGAATCTACTATTTGATGCTCCCGGTGTTTTTCGCGCTAGCGGTGGCAGTGGCCTGGTTTCGATCTCCGCAGGGCAGTATCGAGTTTCTAGATGTACTGAAGCGAGCATTGATCTCAACACTACTCCTGGTCGCGTTCCCGGACATCAGTCGGGCAATTCTCTTTATTGCTGATGGAATCACTGAGCGGATTGATGCGCTAAATAGCTTGGACACGATGATCCGAATGGCGCAGGAAAAGGCCCAGGGCTACTCGCTATCTCCGACAAGTATCCTGCTTCAGTTCAACGATCTGATTATCGCAACGTTATCGTTTCTCAGTTACATCGTTTTGTATGTTGCTCGCTATCTGACGATCGCGATGTATCACTTCTTTTGGATCTTCTTCATGGTCTCGGCTCCGCTTCTGCTCCTATTCAACATGTTTAGGTCCACAAGTCAGATTACCGCGAACTTATTCAAGGGAATGATTGAAGTCGCGAGTTGGAAAATCGTCTGGGCGATATTAGGCGCGATGCTTTCGGCGTTGTCCTTTGGCAACGCCTATCGGGCGGAAGGAAACTACCTGACGCTCATGGTGATGAACTTCGTGATTGCGACGGCAATGCTGGCGACTCCGCTGATTGTTAGGTCAATCGTAGGATCAGGCCTGCAGGCTGCTTCGTCCACTCTTGGACCGGCAGCGGTGGCGGCGATGATAGCTGCGCCTGCACGGGTGGCGATGGTAGCGGCCACGAGCCGCGGTGCTTTGAACGCGGGGCAAACGTTCGCGCGAGACAAGATCGAAAAGTTCAAGCCAAGAAATCATTTACAGAAAGGAAAATAATGAAAAATGAAAATCATGCTCGGCTTCCTCACATGTTAGGAGCTTTGAGCCACGCAAATCAATATTTGAAAGCGTTTTCTATGGCTGCCATGGCCATTGCCGGACTTACCTTAGTTGTTCTCATTATTGGGGTGACGAGACCGCCCGTTGTTTTGACACTTTTGCCAAGCGGGGAGGTGCTCGAAAGAACGGCACTGCCCAAGGCCGAGGATCAGGTTCGGGTGGCCATCCGACATTACCTTGGGAAGCGGTATCAGTGGGAGCCCGCGACCGTGAAGCAGAAATTGCAGGAAGCGCAGGCCTTCATACTCCCCGCGAATACTAAGGCATACCAGGCCGCAGTTGCAAATGTGTCCCGTTTTGCGACCGAAAAGCAGGTATCGCAACGGGTCTACCCAGAAAAGACGGAGGTCAGCCTTGAAAAGAAGACGGTGGCCGTCACCGGAGATCGGATTACTACAATTCAAGGACTGAGAGCGGCAGGCAGTCTCAACTTGGAGCTGAGTTTCGAGTTTGGTGCGAGGTCGCAGACAAATCCGTGGGGCATTTACATCACCAAAGAAAGGGAGTTGCAATGAAGGTTTTGGCGTTGACGCTATTGTTCGCCCTTGTACCAATGGTTGGTGAGGCGGGTCTTCGTGTTCGGCATGTTGAAGTGAAACGGGATCAAATTGTCGTGGTCAGGACCGCGCTCGGTGTCGCAACCATTATTCAGGTTCCAGACAAGCCCAACAGTGTAGTTGTCGGGGATCAAGCTGGATTCAAAATCGAGTATCTTGACCAGGCGGTCACAATCAAACCGCTCCATAGCGGCGCAAAGAGCAATTTGTATATCTATACGGATTGGCGACGATTCAATGCGCAGCTCGTGACAGGTTCGGAGGCCGAAGCCGACTACGTGGTTTATTTGGAAAACGCCAGAATCGCACCGGAAGGGAGCCGTGAGGCAGAAAAGAATCTGACGAAAAAGGAAAGTCTCGGGATGAAATGGACCCCGTACCGCAGGCGGATGAGAAGTGACGAGCTATCATTTGAGGTGAGGAGGCTTGGTCAGTCGTCAGATGGTCTTCTTGTCATCGAGTTTGCAATCACGTCGTCAAAACCGGTGTCGGTTCAGCCAGAGTGGATCTGGCTCACCCAGGCGAAGGCCGCCCGACCGATTCAGGGATTATTTCTCTCGACGGCAGAATTAAAGATGGGCGCGTCCGCCCAAGCTCTTATTCAGGTCCTTCGTTCAGACATCAACGAAAACGAGACAATTTATGTCGAGGTCAGGAGAAAGAAGACATCGGTCCTCAGCATTCCAAAGGTGGCCTCATGGAAATAGGTAAGAGTGGAGGCGTAAAGAAATGGGTCTCGAAGCTCTTCTTGAAAGAGCCAAAGCCCTTTACCACCAAACGGGATTTGAATTGGGGGGCGATTAAGAAGTTTGGTGGAATCGGCGTTGCGGTAACGGTCTTAACGCTGCTCGCGCTGCCGACCGCGAAATCTGAGAAGGCGACGTTCCACGAGCAAGGGGTATCGGGATCGGGTGCGCAGGCTCGCCCAACGGAGGCAGACCCAAGTCACGACGCATTTATTCAAATCAGCCAGTCGCAGGGTGCGATGAGGCATGTGCCAGCTTCGCTCGATTACCTGTACCAGAGGCCTGCCACTGGCGGAGGCGCGGGAGGAGCACCCAATCGAGGCGCGGCCATGGTCTTCGCCCGAGAAGGGATGGACTCCAGGACTCAGCTTCCTCCAGGGAGTCGCATTGGCATTCGCCTTCTTGAACGGGCGATTATCGCGAACCAGGCAATTCCGGTGATCGGGCTGGTGGTCCGCGATTTCATTTACGAGGACTCTGTCGCGGTCCCACAAGGGTCTAAAGTGTACGGGGACGTCTCCTTTGATGACTCGACGGAGCGGGCCTCGGTATTTTGGCGAATGATTGAGCTGCCAGACGGAAGGCGTCGGCAACTTTCGGCAGTTGCGGTTGGTTTGGACGGTCAGGTCGGGGTCGAGGGGCGCATTCATTCGGACGCTATTAAGAACACGATCGGTGAGACGATCACGCGATTTATCGGCGCGTATGCTCAGGGATCAATACAGCAGGGGAGTCTTGGTGCAGCTCCTGGTGGGTCAGAGAACGGACTAAAGAATGCGGTCGCTGAAACCGCGAACGCCCGTGCTGATGCCTGGGGCGAGGATTTGAAAAAGGAAAAGAAGTGGATTGAACTGGAGGCGGGGACCGAGTCCTATGCCGTGTTGACGCAATCATTCGTGTTTCGTGATCCGGGAGCTACCTATGGCGGACACTGAGAGAATGGGCGGGAGCGATGATATGTACCTCGCCTGGATTACTGGAGTGTTCTTCTTCGTGGCGTTGCTGGACAAATTTCAGAAGTGGCTTTCGGCGTGGTTGATGATGCCTGGGCATCAGATGATCTTTGCGGCAGTCGTGGGTGCCGTTGCGACGGGGTTTTCCGCATGGGCTCTTCAAAAGCGGGCCTCTATTGTTGAAAAACGCAAGAAAGAGGAGGCCGTGATTGGGCCAGGGCCGGACGCCGTTTATTCCGGCAGGACGGATCAGCACGAAGAAGTTTTCATCAAACCGCATCAACGCGCCATGCACACTCAGGTCATCGGTACGACCAATGCGGGTAAGACGGAGAGCGTGATCTTGCCTTGGGCAATTCAGGACATCGAGCAGGGGCGGGGACTGATCTTGATCGACGGGAAGGCTGATCGGTCGCTGCTCAATAAGCTCTGGGCCTATTCGGTGAAGGCAGGACGACAAAAGGACTTCAGGCTTTTTTCGCTGAGTCAGACTGCAGAGTCTCATGCCTTCAATCCGCTGATCGGTGGAACTCCCGAGGAGATTTCGGAGCGGGTCTTCAATTCATTCGAGTTTGAAAATCCTCATTATCGAAGTCTGCAATTCGAGGTGTTCTCGCAAGTGATGAGGATATTTGAAGCGGCAAAGGAAGTACCCACGTTTCTTCGGATTCATCAGGCAATCTCAAAACCGAATGCCCTAGTGACATTGACCCGTGGATTGGAGGATGCGTCGCTTCGTCAATGGGCCGAGTATTACCGCGACCTGCCTGCCAACGACCGAGCCCAAAGAACGAGTGGGCTGGCTGCGGCGCTCAGTCACTTTGCCTTTGGAAGCACGGCTCCGCTCTTCAATACGGAGGAGCCTGGAATCACCTTGGAAGAAGCTTTGGGGAAAAATCTGATCGTGTATTTCCAGCTTCCGGTGTTGCTTTCGCCGTTTTTGGGGAAGGTGTCGGGAAAGATGATTCTTCAGTGCTTGCAAAGCGCCGTGGCGAACCGGCATCGAGGAGAAAACAGGACTCCGAAGTTCTACTCGGTCTTCTTGGATGATTTTTCGGAGTACCTCTATCCTGGCTTTGTCTCCATCTTGAATAAGTCGCGCTCTGCCAACGTGGGCGTCGTTTTTGCTCACCAGGCGCTGGGTGATATCAAGACGCTGGGTGATGCAATTGCCAATTCGATCCTGACGAATGCGAACGTCAAGGTGTTCATGCGCGGAAACGATCCCGATTCCGCCGAGTACTTCTCGAAGGTGATCGGAACTGTCAAAGGAATGAAATTCACCGAGCGGATGAAGCGAAGTTTCTGGAAGTCGGAGGCGACGGGTGACACTTCGGCTCGTGAAGTTGAAGAATTCATCGTTCATCCAAATCGGTTCAAACGAGAGCTTGGCGTAGGCGAGGCGATCATGATCCTGCCTCATCCAGGCGGAAGCAGGGCGATGCAGATCAAGTTTCAAAAGTATGACGATGTCGTTGCTCCCTCCTTGGAGGCAATACCCAAGGACTTCGCACGGGGGCTCAAGACATTAGAAAATACGACACAACTATCAAATAGAAAGGAGGCTGTGTGAACATGAAAAACGCATATACGATTATGCTCTGTGCTCTGGTCCTCATCAGTGGGTCAGGTTGCGCGACGCAAAGTAAGAGCCTGTCGCTTGGAGGGGCGCTCGGCGCAGGAGTAGGGGCCATCGCGGGTGGTCTGGCTGATCCAGGCAAAGACGGCCAATATCGAACGCGGAATGTTTTGATTGGTACCGCACTCGGCGGCGCGGCCGGAATGGGTTCGGGCGCTTTGATCCACGGCGGCATCGAGGATCAGAAGAAGCACGCTTTTCAACAAGGGCAGGCGGTGGGCGTTCAATCGGCGCCCCAGCCGGGGAGCATGCCGAATCTGAAAGATCCGCAGGTCGAGGCTCGGTGGGTCGAGCCCAAGGTAGCCGGAAACCGCTACATCGAAGGACATTATGAATACGTGATTATCTCTCCGGCCAGGTGGGACGGACGGTGATGCGAGATCAATATTTCCCGAAAGGGGTGATCGAGTTTGTAGCCAAGACCGGATTCGTTTCGAAGGAGATGTGGGAGCAATTCTTTTTCATGGGAGGAAAGAGTCGTTGGAAGCATCAGGCTTGGGCGGATCTCACTAAACGGGGTTATCTGGTTAGGCATTCGAACAAACGTCTGAAAAACATCTACGTACTGAATCGCCACAACCGGGTTGTGGCCGAAGTGCTTTCCCACCGTGCTGCGAAGCCTCCAATGGCTGCCCAAATTGAACATGATGAGGTCCTTGGCGAGGGCCTTCTGATGGCAGAGAGGGGACAGATCATTTCCAGTTGGAGGGCGGAACCTGAACTCAAGGCTTACTCAGGCATTGCCCATCGCATTGAGACCCAGGGCGAATTGATCAAATATCCGGATGCCCTAGTGCAATTCGTGAAATCGCCTGAAGGCAGCCCTGTGGCGGTAGAGCTGGAAATGACACTTAAGAATCGGACACGATACGACCAGACTATGGGGGCCTACGCGGGCATGCGTGACGTTGTGGGGGTTCTATTTATCTGCAAGGCGCCGGTCATTGAGCGAGCCCTCAGAGAGGCTGTGAAAAGGACCTACTTTCCAACAGAGGAAATAAAATTGGTCTTCGTTCCGCTGCAAGAATGGCAAGTCAATCCATGCGGGGTGCTTTCGGAAATTCATCGAGGGACCAGGAATAGGGGACTCAATCCGGGAAATCCAGGTCTGCACTCGGACTGCACAGTGTGCAGACCTGCGGCGTGAGCGATAAGACGCTAAGTTTTAGAATTTCGAAATGTAATCAATAAAGTGGCCGCCGCCGCCTCAAGCCCGGTCCCCTGATCGGCTTCTGATCCCTCCCCCCCAACGATGTTGTGGTGAAGGGATCAGAAGCCTGGGGACAGTGGCAGAGGCGGCGGTGGGGAGGAGTAAAAATGGTAGAACAGACAAGTACAAAATTAAGAGAGAGGGAGGAGGGGAAAAGACAGGAAGAGGAGAGAAAAGCAGAAGAGGTGGTAAAAATAACGATCAGTAAAGATGCGGAAGTAAATCTGGTGCGGATCTTGGAGAGGGTCAATGATGGATTTGAAGCAGGACGTATCAATCGTCAGGAGCTTGCAAGTTGGGCTTTAATGCGTTTCGCCGAAGACTGCGCGGACGATACGATCCGAAGTATTCGCATGGAGTATTTCGATGAGATGGCCTTCCTTGAGTCCATTCTGAAGAAAAGCAAAGAGAGTGGAAAACTCCCTCCCGAGATTAAGAACGCGCTCAAACAGCATATGGGAATCGAAAACCAAGCCAAGCGCCCCGTCAAGAAGACGTTGACAACGAGTTACACCAATGATGTAGTGATGGGTAATGAGCAGGGACAAGCGAAGACATGACAGGAGATGAGTTTCGAAAGATCCGGGAGCAGCTTGGACTGAGTCGAGAGGAGATGGCGGAGCTTATTGGTCTTTCGGGATACAACGCCGTTTCCAATATTGAGCTGGGTCTAAGGAATCCGAGCAAATTGGCAGGAATGCTTTTGCGAGTATTGGATTCACTTCCGCGTCAGAGGGCAAATGAATTGATTGGCCTGTTAAGGAGGCATCGAAAATGAAACTTTTTCCATTATCAGGATTTTACAATGTCCAGACCTCGCAAATCCCTGCATCTCAAAAAGGGTGCAGATCCTTTCGAAGTGCGGTTGATTCCGGTTCCGGTTGATACGATCGAGAACAAGGAAAAGCTTAAAGAGGCGTATGAACTGGTTGCGTATTTTATCGGATTGTCCCTGAGCAAAGGGAAGCGACGGAACGGGAAGGAAGAATTTCAAAATGCGGCATAAGGTCGGGGCATACATCAGAGTGTCCACAGAAGAGCAGGCGCAGGTTTTGGAAGGATCGCTGGATTCCCAGCGACATAGATTGGCTTCCTTTGTTGAGTTGAAAAACCTGCAGGAGCCGCATTGGGGAAATATTGTCGATGTCTATGCCGACGAAGGTTTTTCTGCAAAAGATACCCGGCGCCCGGCGCTTCAGAGGCTGCTGGGTGATCTACGGTCGGGAAAAGTGAACCTGATCTTAGTCACTGATCTTTCGCGGCTGTCTAGAAATATTCTCGATTTTTGTCTACTTCTCGAAGATCTGAAGAAATACAACGCCAAGTTCCTTTCGGTAAAAGAGCAGTTCGACACAACCACGGCTGCGGGTGAGATGATGGTCTTCAATATGATCAATCTGGCCCAGTTTGAGCGCAAGCAAACGGCAGAGCGGGTGTCGCAAAATTTCCATTCGCGTGCATTGCGTGGACTTTTGAATGGGGGTCCCGTGATCCTCGGGTATGACAAAGACCCGAACATGCCCGCCCAATACGTGGCTAATAAAGAAGAGGCTCCACTGGTCCGTGACGTGTTTCGGATCTTTCTTGAAGAAGGTTCCTTGTCCCGCGCATCAAGGCGGCTGAATAAATCGAAGATTCCACGAAAGCTCGGGACGGAGCGAAGTTTCCGGCTGGCCTCCATAGGAGTATGGACTCCTGACAGTCTGAGAAACCTGCTGGAAAACAAGGCCTATATTGGAATTCGCGAGGTGAACAAAAAGTACCGAGGGAAGGACCCGTTTTCACTTCGGCCCTGGCAGATGCACAAAGAGAGCAAGGCCGCATGGCCGGGCATCGTACCAGAACAGATCTTCGAGAACGTGCAAAGGGTGCTCAAAGCGTCCAAAGCCATAGAACGCCCGAAGAAGAACCATGAAAGTGGAAGTCCGTTCATATTAACCGGTCTCCTCAAGTGCGGTGAATGCGGAGCGCCCTTCATCGGGGAAACTGGGCATGGACGGATTTCTACCCACCGTTACTACGGGCATAAGCAGTACCAGGGGATTCCATTTAAATGTTCGATACGGCGATTTCCCGTGGAAACGATCGAAGAGGAAATTGAAAAGCACCTTACGGACATTGCGCTGAATCCCAAAGGACTTGAGTCGGTCGGTAACGCTATCGCGGAAAATATAGATATTGAGCTTTCCGATGTCCGTAAGGAAAAGGAACGTGTTCAAACGCGTTTGGCGGTAATTGACCAGGATGTGCAACGCGTGTTTCGAATGCTGGGCGAGATGACGGACGGTCCCGGGTTGAAGCTTGTTAAAGATCAGATTGAAGCGCTGGGGACTGAGAAGACTGCGCTGACGGCACGCAAGCAAGAGGTCGAGGCCAGAATTGAAAGGTCTTCTTCCCTAAAGGAAGCTTTGGATGGTCTGAAAGAGCGAATCGCGGAGTTCAAGGCCGGGTGGCGCAAAGGAACTCTGGCTCAGAAAAAGAGACTACTCCGGGCGATCTTTGACCGTCTGGAGGTGATGCCCGGTTCCCTTGGAGTCTATTACCTGGTTCCCTCGGAGCAAGTCTCCGAGGGGCCGGGGGGCTCCGGCGCTTGGCCATCAGCAACATTGTCGAAGGAAATCGCGGGAATTCAGACTGTAAAAACGCCGAAGGCCGCAGGAAACTTTGTGTCTCCTACGGCCTTAGGTTCATCTATTACTAAATTTGGGGTGACCAACGGGGCTTGAACCCGCGACACCCGGAATCACAATCCGGTGCTCTACCAACTGAGCTATGGCCACCACAGAACGAACGAGAAGCTGACTTTTAACGTAAGTTTAACCCAACTGTCAACTATCCAGTGAAAACAGGGTTCTCCTTGACTTACACCCTATTGCAATAGATTTTGCCCTTATGAACATCAACAGATTCCTTCCATTGCTTCTTTTGCCCCTCTTTGCAGTCGCACAGGCCCAAGCGGGGGTCTTTAATACCGTTCACTTCGTCAGTCCAGGCGAGTTTGCTCTCGGCGGGGAAGCCGAACTGACCTTCAGTGACAACTCCGGTGCCGGAATTAACTTCCGCTTCACCGAGGGGCTCAATGAGCTAATGAACGTCACCGGCCTCATCGGCACCGGCGGCGGGGATCGTAAATTCCGCTTCGGTGGAAACGTCGTTTTTGATTTTTTTCCGGACATCGAAGACCAGCCCGGAATCGGCATTGCTGCCCAGGGAATTTACTATCGTTTGCCCAATGTCGGCCAGTTTGAGGCAACCGCCATTCCTTACATTCATAAGAGCTTTGTTTCAGGCGCTAATGAAATCGAACCCTTTGTGGCTATTCCCTTCGGTATGGCCTTCTCTGAAGGTAAATACAAAGCCATCTCCTCCGTCGTGCTCGGCTCCATGTTCAAAGGCAGCGAGCAGATCCGGTATTCCATGGAGTTTGGAATTGCGGTGAATCATGCTGATAGCTATCTTTCCGGGGGCTTCACTTATTACCACTGAAACGAAAGCCGTCAGGCATCGGGCGGCTTCTGTAGCACTCCTCGTTACCACTGTATTGACCGCGATCAAATTTGTCGTCGCCTTCATCTCGGGATCTGTCGGCGTCCTGTCTGAGGCCATCCATTCTTTACTCGACCTGATTTCAGCAGGACTTTCTTTTTTTACCGTTCAGCATGCCATCAAACCCGCCGACGAGGATCATCCATTTGGACATGGAAAAATCGAAACCCTGTCCAGCCTTTTTGAAACCGTCCTGCTGCTGGTTGCTGCCGGCCTCATTATCAATGAAGGGATCGACCAGCTCCGGAACCCCAGAGAACTGACCTACGCCTGGGCCGCCATTGCCGTCATACTCATTTCCCTCATCGCCAGTTACTGGGCCTATCGGCATAACCTCCGGGCAGCGCAAAACACCGATAGCAGCGCCCTTCACGTCAATGCCCTGCACTTCCTCTCGGATGTGGTGGCCAGCATCGGCGTACTCGTCGGCCTGATCCTCATCAAATTCACTGGCTGGAACATCATTGACCCGGTCATGGCTTTCCTGGTTGCCGGTTACATCAGTTTTATTTCAATCAAACAGCTCATTCATGCCCTCCGGGAGCTTTCGGACGGACCGCTGCCTGAGGCTGAAATGGCTCAGATTCACGCCATCATTCATTCCTATGCCGATAAGAAATCCGTCGGAGGCTTTGCCATGGAAGCCCACGACCTGAGGACCCGTAAGAGCGGCGCCCACCGACACATCGATTATCACCTCGTCGTCTGCGGTCACATGTCTGTCGATGAGTCGCACGCCATTTGTGATGAAATGGAACTCAAAATTTCACAGCTCCTTCCCAATTCAACCATTCAAATCCATGTCGAACCTTGTGAATCGGACCGCCAGACCTGTGCTGCCAAGGACTGCTCGAAAATTTCGCATGTAGAATGGGGAACTCCCCGTGAAAGAGGGGATATTGCATGAAGCCGAGCGCGTGGACTTCCGCTGATTCCAGGGAACTCAAAGTTATTCGCGGCGTCTGCCTGGATATCGACGATACCCTGTCGACTTCCGGCAAACTCACGAGCGAAGCTTACGACGCGCTCTGGCGGCTGAAGCAGGCTGGCTTTGCCGTCATTCCGATCACCGGCCGACCGGCAGGCTGGTGTGATCACTTTGCGCGCTTCTGGCCTGTGGATGCCATCGTCGGTGAGAACGGCGCGTTTACGTTTTTCATGAAAGAGGGCGTCCGTCGGCGTCTCGATACTCCGGCAGGCGCGACTTTCGGGGAATTGAAGGCACGCCTGACCGCCCTTTCTGAAAAAATCCTCAAACGCTTCCCACAGGCCCGCTGGGCTTCGGATCAGCTCTACCGTGAATACGATCTGGCCATCGATATCTGCGAGGATGTTCCTCCCTGGAGGCGAGACCAAGTTGACGAACTCCTGGAACTTTGCTGGAAAGAGGGCGCTCACGCCAAATTATCGAGCATTCATGTGAATGCCTGGTTTGGAGAGTACGATAAGAAAAAAGGGCTCGAACATTGGCTTTCGCAAGGAGCGCCGGGCTTGGCCCTTGAACCCAGACCGCAATGGGAAGAGCTGCTCTTCATCGGCGACTCACCCAACGACGAACCCATGTTCGCAAGCTTCCGGTATTCCGTGGGTGTTGCCAACCTGATTCAATACCTGGACCGGCTGAAATCCCCACCTCGGTGGTTGACCCTTTCTGAGAGTGGCCAGGGCTTCATCGAGATGGCTGATAAGCTGATAGCCTCCCGAAACCAATAGTAAATTGTAATACCTTACTAAAATAATCACATATTGCAACACACAGCTAAATCGGGTAAGACTTCGGGCGAAAGAGGACCGACCGATGAAGCACCAGCACCGTCTTTTAACTCTGGGCCTCGTTTTTGCGCTTTTCTCGGTGGCTGCAAGTCAATGCGAGAAGCCCGGGAAAAAATATGTCGATTTGGGATCACGACGGCTGATCACTATTCTGCAGACCAATGACATGCATGGCGGCATTGCCGGAAGCACTAACCCTGTTGGTCAGTTCTCCGGTGGAATGGCGATGCTCGGTGGAGTTGTTCGGGCCATCCGCCAGGGGCTCCATGACCAGTATCATGGAAAGGCCGATATTCTCGTCGTTGATTCGGGAGACCAGTATCAGGGCTCGCTGCTCAGTAACATCAACGAAGGTGAGCTGGTATATTCCCTCATGAATGAGATCGGTTACGATGCAGCGGTTCCGGGGAATCACGGCTATGATTTCGGTCCCGTCGGCTGGCTTGAGGATACCGTCACCACTGCGGATCAAGATCCGCGAGGAGTGATCAAGAAGCTTTCGGAACACGCCCGCTTCTTTCTTCTTTCGGCCAACACTTATTTGAAAAGCTCCATTCAGGACACCGAGGGGAATTCATTGCCGGTCTCCAATGTCGGGTGCAAACCCGCAAAAGTTGGCACTGCGGGCAAAGTGATCGACTGGAATCAGGCGCGGCAACCCAAATTCGTTTCTCCTTATGTCATCAAAGATATCGCTGGAGTTCGCGTCGCCGTGATCGGCATTGACTCGACTCATACGAGCGAGACCACTTCGATTTCCAACGTGCAGGACCTCTGCTTTGCGGATGAGGTCGAAACGTATCTGCGGATTCGTGCGGAGATCGAAGGCAAAGCTGATGTTTTTGTGATGTTGCTGCATGACGGAAATTCCCCGCGTGAGCGTGAAGGGGGGGCAATCCAGATTGCCCAACAGCTCGGGATGCCCGGCCAGCCGCCACTGGTTGATGCCATTATAGCGGGGCATACTCATGCGATTCAGGAAGAAGTAGTCAATCAGATTCCGATCATTCAATCCGGCTCGGGTACACGATTCTTCGGTCGGTTGGATCTTTACTGGGATGTCGAGGCTAAAGCCCTGGACCGCACCCAGACGCGCGTTCGCGGTGGGCTGGAACTTCTCCATGACGGTTGCCCCAAGGGAGGTCTGGCTTTCTGCGAAGTGAGCACGAAAAATCAAATTCAATACGAAGGTCGTCTGGCGCGACCGGATCCAGTCATTGAGGCTATGATAAGAAAAGCCACAGACGCAGTAGATCCGGTTGCAGGTCGGGAGCTGGGCATTGCCCAGAATAAACTCTGGGTGGACCGGATTAAAGAGAGCCCGCTCGCCAATATGATGACCGACAGCTTGAGGGAGTATTCTCAAGCTGAAATAGCTTTCATGAACACCGGAGGCTTGCGGCAAGCGCTTGGGGAGGGCGTATTTAGTTATTGGCAGCTCTTCAACGTTCTGCCTTTCAATAACCGCGGAGTTGTTTTAGGCCCATTGACAGCTGAAAAGCTTTTTGCACTTCTTTTGCGTTCAGCCCGCACCTGTGGCCAGTACGGCGCACTCATGCAGAGCGGCTTGAAAGTTGAAATTGAAAAAAATTGTGAAAAGAACGTTGGTGTCGACCATGCCGCTAAACTCCTTCATGTCGAAACCCTTGCGGGCGAAGTCCTGCTGGATCTGAAGAGTGGTATTCGAGCGGATGCAGCGCGCACTTTTACGGTCGCCACTTTGGATTTTCTTGCAAGCGGTGGATCCGGTTATGTTGAGTTTCAGGGGACTTCGCTGATCACGGATCTGGGGATCGTCCGCGAACTGATGACCGAGCAGCTCCTCTCGTCTGTGGTTTCGACCGGAGCCCTCAAAAAATTCAGTGGTGCAACCGATGGTCGCTGGAAAGAGGTGCGTCCCACGGCGGACATCTTGAGAAGGTGAACTGAGCCGGCAATCAACTACTCCTGCAAATCCAAAAATTTCCGCAGGTCCGCCGGCAGCGGTGCCTTGAATTCCAGCTGCTGCAAAGTCAGAGGATGCTGAATCCGGATTCCCGCCGCATGCAGCGCGTGACGGGGCAGAATGAGGCGGGCCTGGGCTTCCGGCGTCAAATGCTTTCTTTCAAAATAGCGGAGTGCCTCTTCTTCCGGCATTCCGTAGAGTTTGTCACCGACAATCGGATGACCCGCGGCTTCGAGATGAACCCGGATTTGGTGCTGGCGTCCCGTCTTCGGGAAGCACTCCACCAGCGAATACTTGCCACGCGTCTCGATCCGCTTAAAGGACGTAAACGAAGGCGCTCCACCGTCTTCTTCCGAGGCCACCATCATCTTCAGTTCTATTTGGGAGTTTGTCGTACGCTTCAGCGCCGCCTTAATTTCGAATTCTTCAGGAGGCGTGCCGTGCACAATCGCCAGATAATGTTTGGATGTCGTGCGATCGGAGAACTGCTTCACCAGATGAGCGCAGACATCGCGATCCCGGGTCAGGACCAGAACCCCGCTCGTTTCTTTATCAATGCGGTGGGCGAGGTAGTACTCCCTTTCGGCTTTCAGGGGGTCTTTGTGCCCATGCGTCCGCAGATGAACCAGCAATGTATTGAAAAAATACCGACCCGCCGGATGAACCGGCAGATTCGCCGGCTTATCCAGCACGAGCAGCACTTCGTCCTCAAAAATTGTCGTGTAATCGAAAGAAACTTCCGGCTCCGGCCGGCGCTCTGAAAGCACCTGCACTTCATCGCCTTGAATCAGCTGCGTACTCGCTTTGAGACGCCCGATCTGGAGATGCGGACTCTGCTCGCGGCGCAGGAAAATATGGCCGTCGTCGATCGCGCGCTTCAAGACTTCGCGTGAGCGTTTGCGGTAACGGGTTTTCAGGAAGGCATCGAGCCGCAGACCCGTCTCCGCCACGTAATGGGTGACGAGGTACTGGTCTTCGGAAAGCGTACTGCTGGATTTCTGACTACCGGCCATAATTACAAAGGAGACAATGCGCCTTCAATACCTCCGGCGCATGAGAAACGTGATCACTTCTTTAGCACATTTCTCACAATATCCCATCTTGGTAACCAGATTATTGATCGTCTGCTGCGCAAGCTTGGCGCCTTCAGAGCGGTCTTCCTTCTTGCCCCCCTGGGCATTGTCGTACATCACGGCATCGTACATCTTGCTGAGCAGGGCTTTTTGCGACTCAAAGTAGTGTTTTTCGAGTTTTTGCCAGAATTCCGTAAGAATTTTCGAGTAAACGACCGCCTCACCCGGGTGGTCCAGCGACCAGGCCCCGATCTGCGAAATCACATTATGACGGAAAATATCGCGTTCCTGTTCCCCGGCGGGGGCACCGACAATCCCTTCCAGCTCCTCGATCAAGGAAAATTCCGGATCTTCCATCCGGCCGGTGATCGGGTTCTTGGCCTTTTCCTTTTTCAGAACGAGCGAAATCTGTTGCACGTAGCGTTTGAGGAATTCCTCCCACTGCTTCACGTTGTAAAGTCCCATCGCGTCCCGGACTTCGCGATCAATGCGGTTGAGATATTCATGGGTCACGCCGTTGATGAATTCCGCCGTGTCGTGGAACCCTTCTTTGATCTCCTGCTTCAGGAATTCGTATTCACTGACGTGTTTGACGAAGTTTTCCATTTCTCGCAGCACCGCGAGTGGAGAGAGACAGGGGAATTCCGGGTTCTGGGCGGCATCAAAGAGTATGGCTTTGATCTCACGGGCCGATGCCCCGATCCGTCCCTCGTAATAGGGGATATTCGTGTACTCGTCGCGAATTTTTTGCAGATTCGCCCGTAAGGTTTTACGATCTTCGGCCGAAAGGCCTGCCGGGATTTCGCCCGTGTCGTAGAGCTTCGCTTTTTCAAGCGGCGTGATGTTCGAAACAATTGAACTCAGGTTCGGGGCGTAATTCACGCTATTGGGCTTCTTCAGGCGGGTGAGTACCGCCCAAAGAGCGGCCGCCCAGGCGACGTTGGGTGCGACGTGCTTTTCGCCCGAGATCTGAGGGAGCTGCGAGGAATAGATCTCCTGCTCGCCAGTCGTCGTGAGCAGATAGGGGACGCGGACGAGCTCAATTCTGGCTTTAAAGCTCGTGAAATCCGGGAATTCCTTGAAGCTGTCGAGCTGCAGTTCATTGCTCGAGCCGATCATGACGGTGTCGAGATAGGCAATGCTGTTGCCGACATTGAAAGCGCCGGTTTCGCAAACGCCGAGCAGGTACTTGAAAGAATCAATGGGTCTCTTCAGAAGATCACTGAACTCGATCAATCCGCGGTTGCCTTCGATCAGATCACCCGTGAGTGCAAAAAGATTCAGACTTTGCAGAGAGGCGGGAAGAGAAGAGACACCTTTATTGTACGTCAGCTGATGGTACTGGGCATCCACGTGAAGCTGGGGCTCGATCGTGACCACACCCCGGCGATACCGGCGCGCGAAGTAAAACCGTTCGACTCGGATATGCATCAGGAGCTTGGCATAATCGCCGTGATTTGCCTCAAGCAGGGCATCGAAGACTTCCCGGCAGCGGTGGCATAGATCACCCTGGCGAAGATAGATCGGCATGTGCTCCCAGAGTGCTTTCGTCCGTTCGGCTCCGAGGAATTTTTCCAGGAAAGCATAGCGGTGTTCCGTGGGTACGAGCAAAAGCGGATGATCTTTCATGTCACAGGAAATCTGGGCCGAGACTTCTTCATCCGGAAGTTTGGCATAGGTGCTCAGAGTGCCTTGGGAATCTTCGAGGGCATTCAGGCCCATGCCGGATTTGGTGTAGCGCTCGAGCGGGAAAACCCAGTTGAACGTGTAAACGGCTCCATCGAGTTCGTGGGAATAACGTTCCATGCCGCCCATCAGTGAATGGGCGATGGAACTTTTGGCGCTTCCGTTCGGGCCATGCAGGAGAATGAGTTTATTGTTGATGCCTTGGCGGCCGAATGTGCGCAACGCGCGATAAATGTGGTTCTGGACTGATTCCTGTCCTGCAACCTTCGGGGAGGTGCCGTCGACTGCGTGATCGAATAATGTGAATCGTACGAGTTCCTTGTCGAGCTGCTCTTTGCCGAAATGGTCCATCATGTCGGCGAGATAATGAGCTGAGCCGCGGGTGTGACGCTCAGGATTTTCTGAAATCACGGCCAGGTATTCGTCAAACGAGAGGATTCGACGGTTGGCTTCGAATTCGCGTTTCACGGATTGGTGAGTACTTTTTAAAACATCCTGGGCGGAGAGCGTGGTTTGTCCATTGGCCATGTATCGAGTTTACCTGAAGACGGGCCATACTGGAATCGAAGGCTGCGCTTTGCAGGTGTCAAATTACCGGCGCTTTTTGGAGCTCCGGGCCCGGGAACGGGCTTTCCGCTTACTCGACTTCTTCTTGGGATTTTCAAATTTAAGCCGGGGGTTTGCCGGATCCACCAGAGGGCTTTCTGCTCCATTGAACGCGTATTGGCCTACCCCATTGGGGGTGCGGGCGGCCGAGGTCTCGCGGAGGTACTTTACAAAGGCCTCCCGGGTGATCAAGCCGGTCATCCTCATTCGGCTTTTCGGGATTTGGGTCATGAACCAGCCGTAATCGTCTCCGCCGAGAGCCAGAAAATCGAGGGTCGCCAGCGTGTACATTTCTAGATCATCGATGGTCCGTCCATCCGCGAACTTGATGTCGAGGATCCGATTCACTTCCCAGGGTTCGATTTTTTTATCCTGTTTGAGATCAGACGAAGGGGCATCATAGGCGGGCCCGATCAATCTGACTTGAATGCCGGAAACGGAGAAGTATCCACGCGAGCCGCTTTCGCTGATTCGGACCAGGGTTTTGAGTTCCTTGCCGCTCAAGGTGAGAACGACGATTGAATTATCAAACGGAACGGTGCGGAAGATGGAACCGTAGGTGATGGGTCCGGAATCAAAAGGAGCCCGGATTCCGCCGGAGTTCATGATCGCCACATCCGTCTGCACTGCTGCCCTCATCGAATCGGCAATCAGGTTTCCCAGGGGGGATTCCTGGAATCTTTCGTGATCAATCCGTCTTGCAGCATACGCCACGACTTCCTGTTTGGCTGCCTCCGCCTTGGCGAAAACCGGCTTCAGCAGTTCAGTGGTCTTTGCGTTCGGTTCGATCGTTTGACCGTGAAAACGGGGTTTCACCAGCGACCCGCGTCCTTTCTGCGGAGCCGGTCGATCACCGTTGCAGTCATTTTGATTTTGGAAAACCAGCGGGCAGACCGGAACGGGACCTTCAATGCGCGTGCGGTCCGGGAGGAGCTTGCCAGATTTTAAATCATAGGTGAGATAGATCAGGTTCAGGTAACGCGCTGAGGCGCCCCCCTGGATGACGGGGACTCCGTTGACCCAGTGATGCACCACCTGATGCGAATGTCCGGAGACCACCGCGTCGACGGTTCCGGGGGGAAGGGCTTTGAGGAGACGAACCAGCTCGTCGGATGGTCCGCACTCGCCTTGGGGGTCAGAGGGTCTACGGAACATGTGATAGCTCGGCATTTTACCCGGGGCGCACTTGAGTCCGACATGGGCGGTGATGATGACGCTCTGGGCGCCGACCTTGCGGAGCCGCGCGGCTTCCCGCAAAGTGACTTTGATCAGGTCATCAAAAACCAGGTCTTTGACGAAATCAGGAAGGGTCGTGACGGCGGTTTCGAGAGTGGTGAGGCCGATCACGCCCACCTTCAAACGACCTGCCTTCAGGAGGACACTGGGATAAGTATTAGGAAATTTCGGCATTTTTCCGCTGATTTTTTCAAGAGTATTTGCCGTGAGATAAGGGTATTCCGCTTCGCGCATCCGGGCTTTGAGGGCGCCTAGCACATCTTTAGGGTTATCGGTCGGTTGGATGTTGATCCGGTTCGGGCCGAAGTCGAATTCATGATTGCCGACAGCCGCTCCCTGCAAGCCTGTCGAATTGAAGAAACGAACTACCGGAGAACCTTGTTCCGTATTGCTTTCGATCGTGCCTTGGAATTCATCTCCTGCATCCAACCACAGAAGGCGTGAACCGAATTCATTTCTCAGGGTTTCAAGGTAACTGGCCAGGTAGGCAGCGCCGCCTGCTTCATAGGGGATCGCCTGTGCCTCATCCTCTTCGCGGGTCTTGAGTGATTGGGAGGAGAGACCGCCATGAATATCATTGGTACCCACGATGACCAGGGTTTCGAGGTCTCCTGATTCGGAGAAGGAAATATCCGATTCGGGCGTGGGGAGCGTGGAACAAGAGGCCAGCAATAAGGAGCCCAGGGCAAGAGTTTTGGCGAGTATCCGGTTCATGAGGGCGATACTGCCTGAATCCATTCTGATTTAAAACTGTTTTTCCTTTGGTTTGATTCAGGAATTCAGTAAAATCAAAGCTCTCAGAAAGCGAGGCTCCCTTCATGCGCCTTCGGTGCAAATAATGCGCGGCACGATCAAGTACTATCTCTTGGGCGCAATCGTGCTCTCGCTGGGTATTCTCGGCTATTTCGTGATCAATCGCTGGGAAGCGTCGCGGACCTTCGTCACAAGTATTTTCAAGACGGAAACGGTTGTTCAACCCAGCCCTTCGCCTGAACCGCTTCCGAGCCTTTCGTTTCCGACCGAAATCGGACCAAAATGGGTCGGTTCCACCGGAAAAAGTCCGGGCGGCCGCTGTATCCCCGCCGAGATAAGGGGCGAATCCTTGAGTCAGTCCTCCTTCAATTCAGACAGCTGGACGAAAGTGATGAATCATTTTCACGCTGGTAAAAACGTGTTGCTGACTTGGCTTGAGGCGAATCGAAAAAAATATTCTCCGCGAACCTACGAGGTCATGAAAGAGCGCGTGAGCGTGTTGAAGATCCAAAGGCCGCCCATTGTCGAGGACCCGGACCTCAGCTGGCGGGGCATTGGCGTCTTTGCTTTGGATTCCAAAAAAGGCGAGATGATCCGGATCGGATCGGGCTTTCTGGTACTGGCGGAGGAGGATTCCAAGCGCTCGAAATTCGAGCTGACGCGTTTGATCGCGCAAGTCTGGGCACCTTGCGAGCTGCAACGGCTGGGAGTGACCGAGAATGTCTGGTTATCTCTTTTGCAGTGCCTGAAAATGAATGAAGAGCAGATTTGCGCGGAGGGAAGTTTCTCTGAAGCCGGTTGGGCGGTTTCGACTCTTCTGGCGACTGTCTTGAGTCCGCCGGGCTGCCGGATGCCGATTCTTGAGAAAGAGGAACTGGGCTCCTGTCTTCGCCAAATCGGAGGTAAATCATGAGCGTCAGAAAAACTCGGGAGATTTTGCTCTTGATCTGCCTTTTACTCCAGAGCTCCTGCATGAGCGCGCGCAATCATCCTGCCCTGGAATCCGCGCAAAACGCGGTGAATGGAAGAGGCGAACCCGCAATGACCGGGGTACGGTCGAGCGAAATTTTTGCGGAAGCTTACATCGAGTATCCCGGACCGCATGCCCGCTGGGTGGGCCCGGCGAGTTTTGTTCTTCACGTTTCAACCAAAGATCCCCATTGGGCACTCATTCATGTGGCGCCCGCGTGGTTCAATACCTCGGATGAAGAGGGTTCCCCTGATTTTTCCAAAGTGAACAAAAAGGGGCTTTCGAGTGATTATGCCCGCGAGCGAATCCGGTACCTCGCAGGAGCCATGCAGCAGAATAACGAAGCGGCTTTCAAGGGGTGTCTGTATCCCGTGCGCGTGCGCCTGATTCGTGATGATGGAACATTCATCGAAAAAACGGGCTGTCGTACCGAGGCGGGCTGGCCCAAAATCGCGAGCGAGACCACCGAGTACTTCCTGACCGCCAAACTGAGGGGGATTTCGGAACCCGGCGCGGTTGCCGTCCCGCCAACGGATCAATGATCAGTTCCACATGACGGCAACTTGAGTAGTGTTGGCTTCGGAACGCTGAATGCGAACAAAATTATTCTGTCTTCCAAACTGGAAGACATCACGTGTGACCTTCACGTCCTGCATGCAATAATCGATGATCTTCTGGATCTGGCCGGTCTTCCACCATTCCACGGCCATCAAGCCATCTGCGGATTTACCCGTTCCGAGGGTGCCGCGCGCCACGGCTTCGAGCTTGAGAAAGCGCTGCCGGGTGAGAGCTTCAAGGTCGTACATCAGATCAAAAACATCTACTTTGGAAATTTCCAGTCCGTAGGGGACCATCACCGGAAGATCGAAACCACGAACGTTGTAACCGACCACCAGACGGTCATAGCAAAGCTCAATCAACGTCTTAAGATCCTTCTCCTGAAATGAAAGAAACTGATCTGTCTTGCTGTCGTAGGCACAGGCAACTGAAATCCCAAGCTTATCGACATGGTCCCAGCCACCCACTTCCTGAACGAGGCGTTGCGTCTCAATATCGAGTACCAGGAAATGCCGGTTCCTCAGGAAAAGACTCGAAGGCACGACGTCTTCAGAGAATGGAACGCAGCTCATGTGCTTCCAGAAAGAAGGGTTCAGTTTGATGCGGGTTGGCGCGGTTTGTGACATTGTGAAAAGCTAGACTGGCTTTTAGGTTTTTAGTTGTCAAGACGGGTGTTGATGGGTGACTCTAGGTTTTTCGAAAATCATATGTAAGTATTTGAGACCGTTCAGTTAAGGGGGAGTTATGGAACAGCCGGCAGAGCTACTGAAAAAAAATTTCAAATCACATCTGGAAGATCTGATGACACTGGTCCGGGTACCGTCAGTCAGCTTCCCCGGATTTCCGGAAAAGGAAATGATCCGAGGAGCCGAATCGGTAGCGGCACTCCTGAAAAAGCGCGGTCTCGAAAACGTGCAGATTCTCCGGATTGGCTCGGGTAATCCTTACGTTTACGGTGAGCGCCTGAAAGCGCCAGGCAAGCCGACGGTGCTTTTGTATGCCCATTACGATGTTCAACCTCCTGGGCGCGAAGAGCTTTGGAAATCGCCTGCTTTTGAACCGACTTTGACGGAGAGCCCGCAAGGCCAGCGCCTTTTCGGCCGCGGCACTGCGGATGATAAAGGGGGAGTGGTCATGCACACCGCCGCGATTTCGTCTTACCTCGAAGCAGGCCAGGAAGTGCCAGTGAACGTGAAAGTTTTGATTGAAGGCGAAGAGGAAATCGGCAGTTCGAATCTCGAAGCCTTTATCGCCGCCCATCGCAAGATGCTCGATGCGGATGTGATGGTTCTGACAGACACGAACAATTTCGATTGCGGGGTTCCGGCCATTACGGTCAGCCTGCGCGGAATTGTTGCAATGGAAGTCGAAGTGCGTGCGCTCACCAAGACCGTGCACTCCGGGATGTGGAGCGGACCGGTGCCCGATCCGGTCATGGCCCTTTCCAAAATGCTTGCCTCGCTTGTGGATTCCAATGGACGTATCGCGGTGCCGGGAGTCATGAGGGAGGTTCGGCCGTTTTCGAAGGAAGAGGCTCAGGAATTCAAACGGATCCCGTTCGATGAAGCGGAATTTCGCAAGCAGTCGGGAATGGTTCCTTCTGCTACGCTCCTGCAGGATGGTCCGTCGCCGCTCGCGCAGCTTTGGCGTATGCCGAGCCTGACGATCAATGCGATCCAGGCTTCTTCCCGGAAGATGGCCTCCAACATTATCAATGATACGGCCTGGGCACGGATCACGATTCGCCTGGTGCCGGACATGAATCCCGAAACGGTTTCAAAAGAACTGGCGCTCTATCTCAAGAGTCGCTGCCCGTGGGGGTTGGAAGTCGAAACCAAGGGTCATGGCGGGGGCGAAGCCTGGGCTGCGGACGTGAAAGGACCGGCTTTTGAAGCGGTCGAAGTCGCGTTAAAAAAAGGCTACGGCGTGGCGCCTTACAAAATCGGCTGCGGTGGCAGTATCGGGTTTGTGAAACCCTTTGCTGACGCGCTCGGCGGAGCACCCGCGATTCTGATCGGCGTTGAGGATCCCTACACCAATGCGCACGGCGAAAATGAAAGTATCTTGGTAGGAGACCTTGAAAAATCCTGCGTCAGCGAATGCCACTTCTTCAGTGAGCTGGCTGCAAGATGGAAGAAGTGAGTATCACATGAGCATTGTAGAAGAATCGCTGCACGCGCAGCGCGAAGTCTGGCGGGAAATCACCAACCGGGTATCACAACTCTCCACTCATGAGCTGTCGCCTGAGAATCCGAAACGTATTCTGCTTTTCGGGCTGGGGAGCAGTCATTATGCTGCGAGACTCGCGGCTTTTTCGCTGATGCGCGACAAGAGCCGGCCCCGCGTTCCGATGATCGCCTGTTCGAGCATGGCGATCGGTCATGAAGTCATTCCGTCCAAGGGTGATTGGGTTTTTGGCTTCAGTCACCGGGGTAAATCGAAACCCACCACCGATGCGCTGGAGCTTTGTGACCGGGCGGGAGCTTTCACGATCCTGGTCGCTGCCAATGGTATCGAAGGTTCCGAGGCCACTCGTTATGTTCTGAATACGACTCCGCTCGAAAGATGTGAGCCGCATACGATGTCCGTCACTGGGGCAATCTGCGCGGTCACGACTCTCATGATTGGGGCAAAGGCAGCAGAGGAATGGGATGCTTTGAGGAGTTTTCCGGACCCTGATCTGAATCTCTTCCGTGATCGGGCCCAAATGGGACCCTCGGTGATCATGGGCGAATGGGAAGGCGAGTGGCTCGCTCGCGAAGGCGCGCTGAAATTGATGGAAATGGCGCGACTCCCGGTACGGGTCTTCGGAAGCGAGGAATATTTCCATGGTCCCCTCTTCAGCGTCGCTCCAGGTGATCCGATCTGGCATGTGGCCATGGCGAAGGACTCGCGCATGAATGAAATCAAGTCATCGTACCGAATAGATGTTCGAGGCGCCAGTCCGCTGTCGTGGGTGCCTGCCATGGTGGAACTCCAGTGGCTTTCCCTGGCGGTCGCCTTGAATCGGGGAGTGAATCCGGATGATCCTTTTGCGTGAAAAACGACAGGCCTGCCTGTCGGGACTGATATTTTTTCTTGTCTCAGCTTGTCTACTTCAAGCTGAGACAGCGCATGCCAAAAGGAAGCGATTTATTTTTGTGAACGGCGGCTATTCCCCGCTGATGAATGCTGACATGCACGAGCAGGATTTGCTGAGTTTTCATCATGACCTTTTTGAGGGTAAAACCGTCCTTTTGAATGCCGCCGGCAAGAACGTACAGGTGGTGCGAACTGATCGGCGGGGTTATCCTCTCAGAGACGCCAGTGGTGGCATACTCCTGGGACCTTCGCAGGTCGGGGATCAGAAAGCCGCCAGGCCCGAAGTCTTGCGTACTGAATTTGAGAGTGCTGCGAAAGACAAGATCAAGGAATTGACGATTGTTTATGGCGATCACGGCGGCCGATCGGGGGTCCCCTTCTGGGGGGGCGAGTTCTTTGATGCTGCCAGGCTTCGTGTTCTGCGGTCGCCGTTGTCTTCAAAAACGCTGATCCGCTCCATCCATCTGCACTGTTATCCGGGGGTTGCAATCGTGGATGGAAAACGAAAAATACCGGAAAATCCTGCGGAATGGGCGAAGTACCTGGAAGCTCACTATCCGGAAAATACCTGTGCACTTGGGATGGGCAATGGTCAGGAGATCGGCCAATATTATTCTCAGGGCCAGAAATGGCCGGATACGAACTGGTCAAAACTCTTAAAGAACCTCAAGAAACCTTCGCTTGATCGTATCCAGACCGCCCTCTCGGAGGACGCTTCCGTCAGACCGATTCCCAAGATGACCAGTGATTATCTCGAAGATGATTTCGGGGCCTATCTTTGTAAAACTGCGGCCACTGCTTCAAAAAAGTCGGAAGCTTGTTCCGATTGCAAGGGCGAGATGCTGGCAGCAGTAGAAAAGGGTCCCCTGATCCTGCCCGAAATCTGTACTTCTGAGGCTTTTCTGGTTTTGCAGAAAGCGGAAGCCGAGGTGGCCGTCGCTGACCAGCTTTACACGGAATTCCGGGTGATGAAAACGAATTGGGCAGTGGACTGGTTTTATGAACATGAGCCCGAACTTCATATCTCGCACCGTGCTTCGCTAGAGCGGGTGGATAAGATCAAGGCGACCTATGCGGCCCTGGGTCAGTTGAGTGATGCCCAAAAAGCTGAGATGGAGAAAAAAATCAGAGACGAACTGGGGGATAAGGGGGAACGCTGGGACAAGCTTTTCTACGGATTGATTGCCAATGATTTTCATCCTGAGTTTATGAAGTTTCTCGGAACCGTTGACCGCAAATGGCTTGCAGCGAATGCTGAAGTGTACCCGGCCATGGCGGCAAACCCTGAGATTGTGTTTTCTGGATCAGCAGGCTCCGTGACCAAGCTCGGAAATCACCTCTACTGGGTTCTTGCCAGGGCGCAGGAAGCGCGAAGGAAGATTGCCAGCCAGACCCGCAAGGAGCGCAAAGAGGCTTATGAGCAACAAATGGCATTGCTGCCGGGAAGTTTGAAAGATGTACGGAAACGTTATGAAAATATCCGGCACTGTGAAGAATCTAAAATACGTTAAGAATTTCGGGAACACGTCATTGAGTCTCTTGCTGCTTGTCTTGATCTGGGCCGCGCCGCTTCATGCTGAAAAACCGCTTTATCAGATTTCCTGTGGCTGGTATCTGGCTGAAGGACAGCTCTGGCGTGACCGGCAGCAGAATTTCCTGCTGACTCTTCAGGGTGGCACCTCCTCACCGATGAGCCTGATCCTGCTGGGGGGGGAGATCTCCGACAAAATCAGACGCATGGGAACCAAGGTGCGAACGGAAGTGTTTATCCCTCATCCAATCGCGGATCCACGGAACCCGGTTGCCTATTTTCAAAAATTCCGGACCGGTCCCGAAGCGAAAGCGAGCTTTGTTCCTCTTATTCCACAAATGCCGGATCTTCCGGAAGGAATGATCCTGCTTAAAATCGATGAGTGCGTGAGCCCGAAGGTACCACTCAGAAACTACAAAGAACGCTGAGGTCCCATGCTCAATACCACTCTTCCGAAACTCAGATGCCCGTCCTGCACGGGAGCCCTGCAGGTCCTGAATCCCAGGCAGACGGCTTCAGGCGAAGTGATTGAAATCACCTCCGGTGAACTTCAGTGCTCGAGCTGTTCTGCAAATTACCCGATTCTCGCTGGCGTCGCTCTGCTGGTGACCGATGTGCATTCGTATCTGGTGGAACACGTCAAAGGGATTTCGCAAGTAGTGGCGGATTCGGATATTCCTGCCGCGTTCAGGTCCGATTACCTCGAGGCCAAAGAGGAAATTGAGATCGAACACATCGAAGAGGATCTCGAAGCGGATCGGGTGATTTCGCTTTATCTGGCGAATCATTATCTCAATACCTCGGGCGAGGAATGGTGGAAGCCTCAGGAGGGGTCCCAGAGTACTTTGATTTCCTCGCTGATCCGCGAGCACTGGGATCATGGTCCTTTCGCAACGATTGGCGCCTGGGTCGATTATGAGTTGAATCCTCAGAAGCAGATCCAAACGGTAGTCGAGCTGGGTTGCGGGGTAGGGGGACTCTCCCAGACTCTGAAGGGCCACGTGCGCTCTTACCTGGGCTTTGACAGTTCATTCGCCAGTATCGCGCTTGGCCGTCATCTTGCCCTGGGTGTTCCCTATTCCAAACGTCTGGCGATTCCGAATGACCTGCTGGCCGGACCCGTGACGCGTGAAGTCCGGCTCAAAATTCCCAGATCTTTTGACGGCTCGATTGACCTGGTCGTGGGCGATATTGAAAATCCTCCGATCATCCGTGGAATTTTCGATCTCTCAGTCGCTTTGAATGCGCTGGACATGATGCCCGATCCCCGGGTTCTTCCCGAGGCACAACGCGATTTACTCAAGCCCGGAGGGATCGCGATCCAGAGCTGCCCGTATATCTGGCATGAAGTTGTTGCCAGAGATCTTCGGGAGCTGCTGCCCAAGACCGTGAAGGACTCCGCTTCCGCCGCCGAGTGGCTCTATGAGCAGAGTGGTTTTGAGATCCAAAAGAAGGTGGATCAGTTGCCCTGGCTTTTCTTCAAGCATGTCCGCCAGCTTGAAATTTATTCCGTGCAGCTCTTTCTGGCGCATAAGACAAAATGACCGTTTTCTGTTCACATTTCACCCAAAGCTCCTGCCGATCCTGTGAGTGGATGGAGTTGGATTATCCTGCCCAGCTTCTGAAGAAAGAAGAGCAGCTCCGGCACTCGCTGGAGTTTTTCTCGCCCTTTGCGCTCGAGCCCACGGTCAGGTCCAAGCGTCAGGGATTTCGCAATCGCGCGAAGATGTCAGTCACCGGAACAGTGGAGCAGCCGGTGATCGGACTTTTAGGTGAAGACGTCCTGGATGCGGGCCGGGAGCTTCTGAATTGCCCTATTCACCATCCGAAGCTGAATGAGCTTCTGGTCGCGTTGCCCGAGCTGATCCGGAAGTACAAGCTGATCCCGTACAATATTGCCAGCCGGAAAGGGGAATTGAAGGCGCTGATCGCGTATTACTCTCCCGGGCCCGAGAATCAGAGCGGTCAATTTTATCTCAGGTTTGTCCTGCGCTCCAAAGAGTGCGTTTCACGTTTAAGGAAGGCGCTTCCGGAGCTGCAAAGCAGAATTCCGGAACTTGTCTGTATCTCGGCCAATATTCAGCCCGTGCCGCATGCGATTCTGGAAGGACCCGAAGAGATTTTGATCACGGAAAGGGCGACGATCGATTACTGGCTCGGAGCCTTGAAGCTCAGGCTTGCGCCTCAGGCGTTTGTTCAGACAAACCAGGAAGTGGCCGTAGAGCTGTATCAAACCGCAGCGAGATGGATCGGTGAGGCTCAGCAAGGCAGACGCGGAAAATGTCTGGAGCTCTATTGTGGGCAGGGCGCTTTCAGTTTTGCTGCGGCTAATATGGCTGAGGAATTTCTGGGAATTGAAATTAATCCTGAAGCAGTTCGTAATGCAAACGCGCAGGCAGCAGAACTCGGGCTGGGTCATCTGAAATTCATTTGCGCGGACGCGACTCAGGTCGAAGCGGAGCTTCAGGCCCATCGGCCGGAGCTGGTCCTGGTGAATCCCCCTCGGAAAGGACTCGGCGGCGCGGTGGAGTTACTGCTTCGGAATCCTCCGGAGCAGTTGCTGTATTCAAGTTGCAACGTCGATACTCTTGCAAGCGACCTCCGGATCTTGGCGACTGGTTACCGTCTCAGACGAGCGCAGATTTTTGATATGTTTCCGCATACGGAGCATTTTGAGACCTTGGTGTGGCTCGGGAGAACTTGACTTTGGCAGGCTGCCATGAAATCGATTGAACTATGACTTCTTTCAGGCCCTTCGCACTCTTCATCTTGTTTGTGCTCTGTACCTCCAGCGCTCAAGCTCTGCCTTTACCGGGCCAGCTTCCAGAAATGTCCGAAACGGAGTGGAACCTGTTGGCCGCGCCGGATCTCGAACCCTCTGCGGCCGTGGATTTCACCGCCATTATTGCCCTGAGCAATTGCTCGGGAGGTCTCGTTCGATTCGAGAACTCACTCGGCCCGGATCACGCGATGGTTTTGACTAATGGGCATTGTCTGGACGAGGGTTTTCTTAATCCCGGGGAAGCGATGGTCAACAGGCCCGTCTTTCGCTCTTTGCGTCTGCTGAGAAGTGACGGTAAAGCGAGTCTTGGGAATTTAAGGGCCACGCGCGTGCTCTATGCGACCATGACCCGAACTGACATGGCGCTTTATGAAGTGCAGGAGACTTATGATGATATCGAGAAGAGTTATGGTGTTCGTGCGCTGACGATTGCCTCAAAGCACCCGGAAGCAGGCCGGCAGATTGCGATTCCATCGGGTTACTGGAAGCGTCTGTATCAGTGTTCGATCGACTACTTCGTGCACGAGCTTCGGGAAGATAAATGGACCTGGAGTGATTCGATCCTCTACCGGCAACCTGGTTGCCAGACGATTCATGGAACCTCAGGGGCGCCCATCATTGACACCGAAACGTACGAAGTCGTGGGGATCAACAATACCGGGAACGACGCCGGCGAACGCTGTACAATGAATAATCCCTGCGAAATCGACGCAGACGGGAATATTACGGTTACGTTTGGAGCCTCTTATGGGCAGCAAATCTATTGGATTTATAACTGTCTCAATTCACAAAACGAGTTCGAACTGAGTCGCCCCGGTTGCCTTTTGCCCGGACTGCGGTAAGGAACTTACTTCAATGGCAGCAAGGGCTGGGCGGGAATCACTGTATCCACTGCCAGTTCATCGGTTCTTTCGCTCGACTCCCCAATCAGCCTGAAGACAGAATTTTCGTAGTGACCCAGATGGGTATGGGCGGTTTCGAAAGCGTCTTGAGCTTTTTTGAGGCCTTTGCCCACTTCATCGAATTTCTTTTCAAAATGCTCAAAATGACGGCGGGCTTTCTTCACGTCTTCGATCGTTTTTTCAACGCCACGCGCCATTTCATAATATTCCTGGGCAATGGCAATGCCGTTAAGAGAAATGGAAAGAGTATTGGGCGAGACTGGGAAGACCTTGAGCTTGGACATGCTTTCGAAGAGTTCTCCGTTGCGGATGACTTCGAAGTAAAGAGTCTCACTCGGAAGGAAGAGAAGCGCCATGTCTGTTGTTCCGCAGTCGGGTCGAATGTACTTGGTCGCGATCGACTTGGACTGCGTCTTGATATAGTCCGAAAGCGCCTTGCGGGCGGATTCCAGAATGACCGGGTCTTGGGTTTCAAAAAGCGGCAGGACCTGTTCCCGGGGGAACTTGCTGTCGATCGGGAGTACTTGGCGGGATAATTTCACGACCGCATCGACACGCTCGGTCGAGCCGGGCGTGATCTGATATTGAAGTTCGTAAGAGCCCGCAGGCAGGAAGTCCGCGAGCAGCCTTTCCAGTGTTGCTTCACCGAAGCCGCCCCGGAGATGGGGGAGTTTGAGCAAGTTGTTGAGGTCTGAAACGGCCTGACCAACCGTATTCAAAGAGGCAAGTTTCAGCTCAGCCGAGGCCAGATGTTGTTGAACCTTTTCGAAGTGCTTGAACCCTTCTTTGAGATTTTCGTTGAGCTTGGTTTCAACGCTCTTGCCGATATTTTCCAGGCGAGTTCCCACCTGTTGTTCGAGGGACTGGAACTTTGTTTCCAGGGCCAGGGTGGTTTTAAAAAGCCCGTCTTGAAGTTCCTTGCGGTTCTGCCCCATGGTGCGGTCCATCCGTTCCTGGCTTTCGAGGAAGTTTTTGGCCAGGCGTTCCGAAACGGTATCACGCATTTCGAGGCTGATCCTTGTCATGCGTTCGGTCAGGTCGAGGAATGGTTTCTGTAATAATTCAGAAAGATTATCTGAATTACTTCGAGTAATGATTGAACGTGTCCAGAGGAGTTGGATCACTCCCAGGATGGCTAAACCAATGACGCCGATCGAAATGAGAGGGAGGAAGCTTTCTGTCTGCATTCGCATCGAGTAACACAGCAGTCATTGTCAGGCAATCGGGGCCATTGTAATGTTCTCGGCACAAGGTGGTGATATGACGACTGGCAAATCCGATGCAAAAACACCCTTCAGCGATCTGGGAATCAAACTCTTCGTCCTGGCGGCCACTGTTCTATTTCTTTATATTGCCTATCCTCTGATCTTCCCCCTTGCCATGGGTGCCGTTCTTGCTGTTCTGGTCCACCCGATGTACCGGAAACTTGAAAAAAAGATGCCGGTCTTTGCCGCCTCCTGGCTTTTGACGCTCGGAGTGACGCTCTTGTTTTTGATCCCTTTCACCCTCCTGATTTTCTTCATCGCTAAAACAGGGTTTCAGCAGGTGCAGGCATGGCGCGATCTTCCCAGAAGTGGGGGCGGACTCATGGAGTCCTTGATGGGAATGCCGGCCGTCCATGATTTCATTGAGCGCAGCAGTCGCTGGTTCCCGATTGAACGGCAGGACCTCTTGGACTCGATCGGGGATCTGGTCAGGACCACCGGCCTCAAGCTGGCTGACATCATGGCCGGCGTGATGACCAAGCTTCCGGCGACTTTCATGGCGATGGCTGTGATCGTGGTGAGTATTTATTTTTTTCTTGTCGAGGGAAAACGGCTTGTGGAGCTTGCCAAGCGAGGCTCGGTTTTCAGTCCCGCCCAGACGGACCACCTTCTGAAGTGGACGGGAGGAGTTTGCCGCTCGGTGATTCTGGCCTCCCTCGTCTCGGGTCTGGCCCAGGCCTCGGTTGAAGTTCTTTTTCTGCTCATCTTATCCATTCCCAATGTCGCGCTCATCGCTGGCTTGGTCTTTGTCGCGTCTTTCGTCCCTCTGGTGGGATCCGCCCCGGTGACGCTGATCGTGGCTCTGCAGGTTCTGCTGAGTGGACGCGCTGAAGCCGGTGTTGCCCTGCTTTTTGCGGCACTGGTTATTATTATCCTCGACAATCTGATTCGTCCGCTTTTTTTGAAAGGCTCAGCCAATCTTCACCCGCTTCTGGGGTTCGTGGCCGCTTTTGGCGGTTTGCAGACGATCGGAATGCTCGGAGTTTTTCTCGGACCCATTGTAGCCGCGGTTTTTGTGGCAACCTGGCAGATTCTGCTGGTTGACAAGACGGTGCCCGCCTCCTCTAAAGCTCAAAAGTAGAAGAAGGGTGATTGACAGTAGCTTGCCTTATTTGGTTGAATCGGGGCATGGCAAAATCAGCGGGCAGCAGCAAAAGTAATCAGAAGATTACCACGAGCAGTACTGCGGAGTACTTCGCTAAAAATCTTCAACAAGTCGGATTTTCTTCCCAGACCAAGGCTATTTTGACCACTCTCAAAGAGTCTGTCGACAATGCCTTGGACGCCTGTGAGGAAGCGGGAGTTCTTCCTGAAGTCTCAGTTTTTGTCGAGAAAATCGGCGCTGGTTCGATCAAGAACTCGGATCAGGTCCGGGTTCGGGTCGAGGATAATGGCCCTGGCATCGATCCTGAGGATGTGCCGAAAGTGTTCGGCGAATATCTGGCTTCTTCCAAATTTGGCCGGGGACGCTGCTCCCGCGGTCAGCAGGGTATCGGTATTTCGGCCGCAACGACCTGGGCTCAATTGACGACCGCCAGCGGAGCGCGCGTGATCACCAAGACCGCGAACATGCGCAAAGCGGTTTCCTGTACGATTGAAGTCGACATCAAGCACAACAAGGGCGTTGTCAAAGACAAGGAAACGATTGACTGGAATCGTGCCCAGGGCACTTCCGTTGAATTTCTGGTGGACGGACGCATTCAACTGAATGGCGAAGCCGGCCTGCTGAACTATTTGAATGCGACCACGCTCGTGAATCCGCATCTCACCCTTCATTACAAGCTTCCCGAACTCGAACGCCAGACGATCGCGCGTGTCAGCGAACAGATTCCGGAGATTCCGGACGCTGTCGAACCACATCCCCATACGATGAAACTGGGGGAGTTCATTGCGCATTCCCATCTCTTCGGACGGGTGAGCGCCTCAGCCTGGTTGAAAAAGGGTTTTTCGCGTGTGCATGAAGGCGTGCTTTCTGAGCTGGTCAAAGGCGGGACGAAAAGAGCTGTTCTGGAAAAATCGGTCGATGCCTTGAATGAGACCGAATTCAAAGCTCTTTTTGTCGCGATCCAGAACATGAAACTCATGGCGCCCTCGACCCGTTCGGTTCTCTCCATTGGAGAGGATGCGATGGCCAAAAGTATCCAGCGTCTGGGAGCCGTTGATTTTTATTCCGTGGTTTCCCGCAAACCCGCAATCTGTGACTTCAAACCAGTGCAGGTCGAAGTAGCCGTCGCGCGGCTCGAAGACCGGAGCGTGGAAGCGGATTCTCACGTTCAGGTCTTGCGTTTTGCGAATCGCGTTCCGCTCCAGTTTGACAAGTCCGCCTGCGCGATCGTTCATGCCATCGAATCGGTGAACTGGCGGGCTTATGGCCTCGGCCAATCCAAGAGTTCGCTGCCCTTTGGACCTTACATCATCGCGGTGAGCGTTGTTTCGCCTTTTATCAAATTCAAGAACGCCTCGAAAGAGACGGTCGATGCCTCGGATGAACTGGTCGAAGAGATTCGCCGGGCCCTGATTCAGGCCGGTCAAAAGCTTTCCAAGCATCTCAGGCGTGAAGTGAAGGCCAATGAACTTGAAGAAAAATTAAAGCACATCGAGCAGTTTTGCCCGATTTTGGTGCAGGGTGTCTGTAATATCCTCAAAGCTCCGGCTTCCCGAAAAAAGAGGGCTGAAGAGGGACTCTTGAAGATTCTCGGCCGCGATACCCATCTAGCCAAGAAGGAATTGGATGCGGCCCACGCCGTTCTGGAGCAGCAGGAATCAGAAAAGCAAACAGCATTTGATTTGGAGCAGGAATAATGGCCAAGGCCTTTGTTGAAGATAGAATTCCCAATTTGAGCCGTGAACTTTGCGATCGGCTTTTGTCTGATCTGGAAAAGGCAAAACGCCCGGTCCTTTATGCCACGAAGTGCTCTTTGGACAATGCCCTTTACAACCCCAAGGTGGGGTATCTGACCCCAGGCAAGAAGAAGGTCGCGACCGAGTTGAATGTGAGCTCAGTCAAAAAAATGTCACGTACGATTTTCATGCTGGAAGTCATTCTCCGGAACATTGACTCGGGTGCGGTCAACACGAAACGCGAACTTTATTACATCGCCAAAGGTGACATCAAGCACAACCCCAGGTTGAAGCCTCTGGACTTCGCCGATCAAGGCGAATCCGATGAAATCATTGACTTCATCTGCGAAATGCTCGAGTGCTATCGCGAGGAACTCAACTGTTTTGCCAACGATCGTGGCGGTCAGACTTATTCCCAGCAGCTAGTCGTGACGGAGACCCTGACTGACGGAGGCAAGGCGGTCATCGATCTGTCCAAACTCGGTACCAGTCCTTTCCAGCCCAAGAACCGTCCGCAAAGTTTAAAACTTTCGGCCCGCAAGCCGATCGACTTCTGCTTGATTGTTGAGTCCGAAGGTACGGCCAATACACTGGTAGCCAATGGATTCACCAAACGTCATAACTGCATTCTTCTGGGTGCCCAAGGCGTGCCGTCCAACGCGGTTCGTGGGTGGTGTAAGTTGATCCAGGATCAACTCAAGGTTCCTCTGTACTTCTTCGGAGATCTTGACGCGTACACGATGCAGAATATTTTCCGTACTCTGAAGGCCGGGTCAGCCGCGAGTTTAATCAGGAATTCTGATTTTTCGGCACCCGATGTCAAATTTCTGGGGGTGCTCCCCGAGGATATCAAGAAGTACGAACTCAACGACTACCCGGTCAAAGAGAATGACGCACAAGAGGTCAGGGCACTCAAGAAAGCCGCTGATGCCTTGAAGAACGACCCTTTCTTCCAGGACAAGAGGAACAAGGGACTTGCGCAGATCCTCAAATGGCTTCTGGAAAACAAACGCCGCTGTGAGCAACAGGCATACTTCAGTGTCGACCCCAAAGACCCGACCATGCCCGAAAAAATTATTATAGAAAAGATCAAGCGAGGGAACTTCGTCTAGCCCTATTCTCATGCTAAGATTGGCCTGGGAGTACTCGCTTGGGCACGGACTTCACAAAAGCAGAACACACCCTCGTCGTGAGTGATATCCATCTTTCGGATGCGGAACCGGCGCACCCGAAGAAGCCTCTTTGGAAGCGCTATAAGCGCGCCAAGCACTTCATTGATAAAAGTTTCAAAAGTTTTCTCGAAACGATGTCGACCCGGATCTCCGGACCGATCGAACTCGTGCTCAATGGGGATATTTTTGATTTTGATTCCGTCGGAAAAGTTCCGCTTCATTTCCGGACGACCTGGTTGGAGCGCAAAAGGGGGCTGGCTGCCGAAGAGCCGAAGTCCCGTTTTAAAATAGGAGTAATTTTAGCAGACCATCCGGTCTGGGTGGAAGCCCTGCGGGAATTTGTGGAACGCGGCAACCGGGTTGTTTTCATTATCGGTAATCACGATATGGAGCTCCACTGGCCAAGCGTTCGCCAGGACATTGTGGATCATTTAAAGCTCACACCCGAGCTGCGCGAAAATATTCGTTTTTGCGAATGGTTCTACCTCAGCAATCAAGACACGCTGATTGAACATGGCAATCAATATGACGCCTATTGCCTGGCAACCAATCCCATTCACCCGCTGATCAAAAAAGGCAAAAAAGTCGTGGTTCGCCTGCCTTTTGGAAACCTCGCGGGCAAGTACATGGTGAATGGCATGGGGCTGCTCAATCCTCACGTGGACAGCAGCTTCATCAAAAGCTCGTTGCGGGAGTATTTTGTTTTTTACCTCCGCTATGTGGTGCGGATCCAGCCCGGACTTTTCTGGACTTGGCTCTGGGGGGCTTTCGTGACCCTGGTTTATTCCCTGAGTGAGGGAGTTCTTCCGGCCATGCGAGACCCGCTGATGGCGCCCACCCGGGTCGCGGATATCGCGGCACGGGCCAACGCCAGTCCGGTGGTGGTCTGGTCTCTCCGGGAAATTCATGCGCATCCCGCGATTTTCAATCCGTTCAAGATCCTGCGGGAACTCTGGCTCGATCGTGCCATTTTGTTTTTATTGATTGTTCTGGTGAGCTTTCAGTTTTTTTCGACATTGAACGTTTTCATGAATGTTTCGGTTTTGTGGTTTTTCATTCCCATGGGTTTGCTGCTTCCGGTTTTCGTCTCTTACGCGCAAAGCGTGGAATCGGAACTGGACCGGACCCAGAATCGTTCGTTTCACATGTCGCCCGTGGCAGCGCGAATTTCGCGGGTGGAGCGAGTGATTCACGGGCATATTCACCACGAACGCCATACCCATATTGATGACATTGAATACCTGAACACCGGTACCTGGTCCCCGGCTTTCCATGACGTGGAATGCACACAGCCTTTCGGGAAGAAATGTTTCGCCTGGATCCGTCCTTCTGAAGAAGAGGCTACGGAAATCGGACTGGGTACTTCCAAACCCAGAGTGGCGGGTCTTTTTGAGTGGCAGGAGGACCAGATCAGGAAGATCGCGCTCGAGGGTAAGCAGATTTCCATTCCCGATGACCCCCCCGATGAACTCCATGAAAGCGAAGTCCCGGGCGTCTAGGCGGCGATCAGCGTGACCTTCATCTGATATTGCTGCGTGGCAGGTCGAATCAGAAGTACCGGAAAGAGCGGTTGACGCAAAAGGTGCCGAAGTGTGGCGGCCCGGCCCTTTTTGATGGAGCCATGCCATTCGAGAATGATAAGGCTGCTGTCACGCATCCGACTGTGGACCAGGATTTCGTGCGCCGGATCACCGGCAATCAGACGGACTTCGCGGATCTTGGCTCTTTCCCGGGTGCTGGTGAACGGTGCAGCTTCCGCCAGGAATTCTTCGATTCTTCCAGGGTATTCATGATGAGGATGGTCCGTGTAGCTTTCCACCACGCAGCTGGCACATTGCTGGGCGGCTTCGACCGAAGAGGGAGCGACGTGAATCACGTCGACGGGGATATTCAGCTGATTGGCCATGCTGACGGCGACTTCGAGTGCGGAGTTCTGTTTGATCTCGCCGCTCATCGGTACGAGTACTGAATCCCAGGCCCATTCCCGCTGATCCGGAAGCAGCAGGACCGGGACGGGACTCTGGTGAATCAGCTCCTGGGTTTGGAGGCCAAAAAACTGGGAACTCGCGATCACGACCAGATCAGCCTCGAAATTTTCGATTGCCGCCAGGAGTTGCTGCACCACGTCCTTGTTCCGAAACTCAGAAATGTAAAGTTCAGCGCTGAGCCGGTTCGCGAGCAGAGACATGGTCCGAATTGAATTTCCAGCCAGGTTCTTGGACCGCAGTGGAAGCAGGATCGTTCTGAAGAGAGGAACTTGAATCATGCCTCCCTCCTCGCCACGGGCAGCGTTGAGGACATCCGAATTGGGTGAATGCGCTTACGGTATCTAAGCGAGAATTCCACCGCCTTCCAACTGGCCGGTAAAGGGGGGACTTCCCTCGCGACCCGGAAGCCTTCTGTATCAAAGCGCAGCCCCAGAAACCCCGTGACCAGCGCCTGCCAAGTCGCACCCATGCATGCGGGGTGAACTCCCAAAGCCGTATTGCTCATCAGATTCTGAAGGTCGAGTTCGAGTGAACGTAGGAAGTAAGTCTCCGCTTCTTTTTCAAAACCGAGTTGCGCGGCGACCGTTGCATGAACCGGGGGCGAAAGACTGCTGGCGTGATCCGTCAGAGGTTCATAATAACGGTAATTGGCCTCCATCACCTCCCGGGAGAAACGGTCCGGGAATAGAAAGAACAGCATCAGCACATCGGCCTGCTTTACGAGCTGCGTAGAGCTTGTCTCCTGCCAGTTCAGGAGCCGGAGATACGGTGCGCGAAACCGATCCTCTTTGGAAAGCGGGGAGGGTTTCAATTTGTAAAACCCCTCGAACTGTTCGATGACACCGGCCTCATTGGGTCCTGGAAGATGGAGCTTTTCCAGGTACTCCGACCAATGCGCGGCTTCTTCGGGTGTGAGTGAAAGAAGGGCGACCAGCTGCGCAAATTTTTCCGGATCTTTCGATTTCAGCCACTGATGGCAACTCAGGGCGGCACTCACGTTGAAATGAGCCATCCAGTTCGTAAAGGCATTGTCGTTCACGCTGTGATGGTATTCGTCCGGGCCCACTACCCCGAGAATATGATACTGCCCGTCTTTCCAGGTGCTGCGGCTAATCCAGAACCGAGCGGTTTCGAAAAGAATTTCCGCTCCGTACTCGATCATGAACGAATCATCCAGTGTATGGTTCCAATAATTCCAGATCCCGTAGGCAATATCCGCCGAAATATGAATCTGCTGTGTTCCCGTGAAAATTGGAACCAGCTGTTTCTGACTTTTGATCAGCAGGCTCGTCGGAGTGACATCATCTCCACTGATCGTGGATTCCCAGGCATAGCAGGCTCCCTGGCAGCCGAATCCCCGGGCCCGCTCTCTTGCCCCATCCAGTGTGCGATGGCGATAACTCAGAAGTTTTCGGGCGATATCCGGAAAGTTCAAAACGAAGAATGGGAGCATGAAAATTTCGACATCCCAGAAGATATGGCCACCATAAGCCCTGCCTGAAAGTGATCGGGCTCCGATGGAGTGCTCCGGATTGAGGCCTGCGGCAATCATGAGGTGATAGAGATTGAAGCGCATGGCTTGCGTGGTGCTCGGGTTTCCGACGAACTGGATATCAGCCTGCTCCCAGCGCTTTTCCCAAGTCTGGATATGTTCCAGAATTTTCAAATCGAAATCCGCAATGCTCTGGTTCCGGAGGTGATTCATTGCGAGCATCTGAGCCCGCCCCGAACCCTGGCCATCACTGTCGAAGATGGAAATAATGCGACGGACCCGCAATGTTTCGCGGGGTTTCACCGTCAGGTCCAAAGGTCCCTGGACCTGCTCGACCTTGCCGGTCGCGCCGTGGAAAACGTGGATTTGCGACCCGTAGGCAATTTCGATCTTAGAGGCTCTGGTTTTAAAAAGTGACAGGCCATTCTGCTCCAGCAGATCGAGATGAGGATGATTCAATTCAAAATCCTCATCTTTCAGAGAAAAATCCAGGGTGACGGGAATAGGCCGTCCCTCCGCTTTCAGCTCGATTTCCTGCAGCAGCAGGTGGGGATCACTCAACGAACAGCAGCGCAGAGTCCGGATCGACAAATTTTCGTCCGGCCAATGATAGTGGTATTTTTCGAATGAGAGCCCCTTGCTCATGTCCAGATCACTCCGGTGATCCGGATTTCCGGGTTCGAGAAAGTCAAGTGTCCGGTTGCGTGCTGAAATGGAAAGGCGGAAAGGAAAGGGCAGGGGGACTATTTCCGCTGCTTTTCGACGCTGGGTGGATTCTCCCGGTTGAGACGGGATTAAAAACTCTGTTTCTGAATACGGCAGCAGCTCACTCTTTTCATCGTAGACTCCGGAGATAAAGAGATCGGCCGCAGAAGCCGGAATCGGCATGTCCATGGAGCCCCGGATTCCCAGGTAGCCGTTTCCCAGGGCAAGAATACTTTCCATTTCGCGTTCACGGGCTGGATCAAAGCCAATGCTGGAAATTTTCCATTCGGGTGCATCCGTTGCGAAATGCTGGAGCCAGACCGGTGTTTGAATCTGGCGCAGAGAAAGCTGGTGCTCCAGATATTCCAGCAGCTTTTCGGAGTAGTAGTCCGCGCCCTGAATTCCGGCCCTCGCTTCCGAGGGGCCGAACTCATCGCCGAAAAATACGGTCTGCTGCGGCGAAATTCGAAGCTCAGGCAGCAGGTGGTCCCGGATCCAGGCCGCCGAATCGCTTTTGGAGGTCAGGGCGCTTTCTTCGGCTGGTTCAGCAACTCTCCGGTGTCGAAGGATCAGTTGACCTTCAGAGCTATAGCCGTAGATCTCCGAGCCGCGGTTCGTGAAAAGCACCAGATTTTTTCGCAAGCGGGGATGAATATATTGAGCCAGCTGCTTCCAGATAAGGCGCTCATGGTTTCCAGTGACCACGGCCGCATAAGAGTTGGCCTCCAGCAAACCCGACAAGGCAACTACCAGACGTGGGAACTGCGTCAGGCGATCAGGAACTGCTGAGCCGTCCCAATCAAAAATAAAAAGCTGCTTTTCGGTAGGGTGCATAAGGTGAATCTCTTCGCAGTTCCCGGGCCAACAGGCGTGCAAAAGGCTCCGTCACGGAGCAGAATTTGCATTTTTTGTCAGGCATGTTACGAGCTTCGTTTTGGATCTTCTGGGCTTTGTTGTTCAGTTATCCTGCGGCGGCCATTGATGGTCCGCATGGCGGGCAGATTTTCCTGGATGGCAGGAGTCAATACGAGCTGACGCGCGACAGGAATACCGGCCAGGTAATTTTTTACGCCCTCCATGCGGCTGAACCCCTGCCAGATCAGATTTCGATCACCTTGTATTCGGACCCAGGCAATACGCAGCAGATTCGCCTCCAATCGGTGACGCCCAAGTATGAGCCCTATCGCCGCTATGAGAGTTATGATCCCGGTAAGATCTCCCCGAGTTCAGAATCCTTTGCAGGAATCGAACTGAGTTTCGGAATCGGAACTTTTCCGAGGACCCTGCGGTCATTAGGCTAGGGGCTAGGGCGTGAAAGCCCGCAAAGCACGGATGCGCTGCAGGACGGGTGGGTGGCTGTAATCCAGCAGAATCTTAAGAGGATGTGGGGTGAGATTGGCCATGCTGTCAGCGCTTAGTTTTTTCAGCGCCAGAGCGAGCGCTTCGGGTTTTCCGTACGTCCGCGCCGAGAATTCGTCGGCTTCGAATTCGTGTTTTCGCGAAATCGCTTGCGTGACCAGCGAGAAAAGCCGCGTCACCGGTGAGTAGAGCAGGCTGATGAAGATCAGGCTCGAGTAAACAGAAACAAATTGCATTCCGAACGCATCGGCAATTTGAGGATTCCCGATAAAAAACGAAAATGTGTAGAAAACGATGCCACTGACCAGAATCGTAAGGGCAATGGATTTCAATATGTGGTTGCGGCGGAAGTGTCCCACTTCATGGGCCAGAACAGCGACGAGCTCCTCGATCGAGTGCTTTTCAATCAGGGTATCAAAGAGGACGAGCCTGCGGAGTTTGCCAAAACCGGTGAAAAACGCATTCGCCTTGGTCGAGCGACGTGAGCCATCCATGGTGTAGACCCCCTCCAGATCGAAGTGCTCCCTGTTCATGTATTCAATGATTCGATTCCGAAGCTCGCCGTCTTTGAGGGGTTCAAATTTATTGAAAAGCGGCAGAATCCAAGCGGGTGCGATGTACATGAGGCTCAGCTGGACGGTCGTGATGAAAAGCCAGGCGTACAGCCAGGCACTCGGACCAAAACTCTGAAAGAAGTAAATCAGTCCTGCAAAAAGAGGAGCGCCGAGAATCACGGTCAGGAGCAGTCCTTTGAGCAGATCAGCAAGATAGGTTTTACCCGTGGTTTTGTTGAAGCCGTAGCGCTCTTCGATGACAAAAGTGGCATAGAACGAGAATGGCAGGCCCGTGAGCATTTTCAAGAGCGACAAAATGGCAGCATAAAAAATTCCGAGCACGGGTTCCGAGCTGCTGAATCCTTGCGCGAAATCGCGGGCCAGCTGGTCAACCCAGTTGAAACCGCCGAGAAGCAGGAAAGCGATAAAGAGCGAAAGCGAAACGGTCCTTTGCACAAACCCAAACGAGGTATTGTCGCTTTTATACTGCCGAGCCTTTTCATAGCGTGCCGGATCATAGGTGCCCTGGAATTCATCGGGTAAAATCGGAGAGAATGCTTTGAGATCCAGAAAATCCGTGATCGAGTCGAGCAGGTATTCGAGGGAGATCAGGATGAGAAAAATCAGCAGGTAAATGTTCATAGTTCTGCTTTCAAAAATTCGTTTAAGAGTTCGAGCGCCCGGGCAGCAAAAAGATTCTTGTTTTCGATTCGCGACGTTCCCTCAGGACTGCGAAATTCCACGACTCGGGAAACGGGCTCCCGGTCAAGTTCATCGTTTCGCGCGAAGGCCAAGCCGATATGACAGAGCCCTACCGGTTTCTGCATCGTACCGCCCAGAGGGCCGGCCACTCCGGTCAGGGAAATGGAGATGAATAGTGAAGGGGGCAGAAGCCGGTTGACACTCCGGTCGCCAATCGCCCGGGTCATCCGGTCCAGGCCACCGCGCGCCATGGCCAGGGCGACTTCTCCAGAGACAGCTCCTTTGGCAAAAAGGAGTTCCGGTGAGACATTGACGAGTTCCTCTTTCGCCGAATTGTCATACGTGACGAGCCCGCCCCAGACGACCTCCGACGAGCCCGAGATATCGGTTAGGGCATTGACCAGCAGCCCGCCGGTACAGGACTCCACCGTGCAAAGAAAGGCGTTCTTGTCTTTTAATATCTGCAGAAGCTGAATCACGCTCGCTGGGTCCATCGTTAGGATTTATTGGGTTTAGGGCAAAAGGGCAAGGTCGTTGAAAGCAGAGGCGCGCTATGGCATCGTGTCAAAGTGACGCAGATACCATCGAAGCCACAGAATTACCTGGACTGGTACGCGAAGGTTTTCCCGGCGTTGACGGGTCATGGCCTCTGGCTGCGGGGTGATGAACTCAATACGCTCAGTGCAGACGAGTTCGAAAAACGCCATTTTCGTGTTATTTTTGCCCGTCTTTCCACCTATTTCGACACGGCGGATTCCTTTACGCAGGCCTATCTCTATCAACTGGCTGCCGATTTGCCCGGAGTTTTCCCGGATCTCAGCTATCTTCCGCCCCGGAACGATCTGCGCATCTTTGAAGCCGACGGTATCCCCTGGCTTTTAGGGGCGGGAACCAAGCGCGGGGCTTGCTCTTTTGACTGGCTGGGGATTAGCAATTCCATAGTTCAGGAGCTGATCAATCTTCCAAGTCTTCTGGTGAAGAGCGGGATTCCTCTTTCAAAAAAAGAGCGGCTCGCGCGCGCCGATCTGCCGCTCGTTGTTCTGGGCGGAGCCAATGCGCTTTACTCGACGGCTCTCTGGACGAGTGATCCGTGGGTGGACGGAATTTTCGTCGGAGAAAGCGATCAGGCGATCCGCAAGTTGCTGGAGATCTCGCGTGACGCGAAGGCGAGCGGGGCAGGCAAGGCAGAGCTGCTCCACGAATTGGAAAAGGTGGATGGTTTCCTTCAGCCGGACCAGCCCAGAAAAATCCGAAAAGCCATCATTTCCAAACTCGACGAAAGCATCCCTCATACGCGGGGGCCCGTCCCTTTTGTGGAAGAAACCCTCGGAGGCGGAGCGCTGCAGATCAGTGAAGGCTGTCCTTGTTTTTGCACGTTCTGTGCGGAATCCTGGGATCGCAAGCCTTACCGCGAGCGCAGTGGTTCTTCGGTGGTGGAGACGGCACTTGCGGCCAAAGCTCATCGCGGACTGGACTCAGCGGATCTGTACAGTTTCAATTTCAACATGCACTCGGATTTTTACTCTATTCTCTGGGACTTGGTGCCCAGTTTTCGCTCAATTGGTCTGAAGAGCCAGCGCTTTGATCTTCTGGCCCATGATCCGGTCATGGCGGAAGTGCAGCACGCGGTCGAAAAGGCCTCGTTCACCTGCGGTCTGGAAGGGATTTCTCCTCGTTTGCGCAAGTATCTGCAGAAGAATCTTTCAGACGCGGACCTCCGGCGTTCGCTGGCTTCCATATTCCAATCCAAGTGCCGGGAGATCAAGGTCTTCCTCATTGCCACCGGGCTGGAACAAAATGAGGATTTTGAGGCGTTCTCCGAGCTTCTGAGGACATTGAAAAGCCTTAAACAGGCTGCTCATTCCGGAGCCCGCGTGATCTTCTCAATGACGCCGCTTGTCCGATTTCCCTGGACGCCGCTCGAGTTTGAGGACGCTCCGGTGGAAGGCGTTTACGTGCGCGTCATCCGGCAAGTAATGGGACGGGTGCAGAGTTCCGGTTTTGAGTTTCGCGAAGCAGCGGACTTACCGGAATACTGGGTTTCGCAGGTCCTCGTTCGCGCAAAGGATGAAAAAATTTCAGAGGCACTCCTGAGTGCCGTCCAAAAAAGTGATTTTCTTTATTACCGTTCTGTCAGTCCGGCGTTCCGTAAACTTTTTGAAAATGAACTCACGATTTCTGGGCTTTCGACCACCGGACTCTTGCGCGGAATTTCGCCAACGGCTCAGGAATCCGAAGCGCCCTGGACCTGGATCGAAACAGGGGTGCTAAGATCGTTTCTTCGAGAATCCTGGGAGCAGAGCCGGCGTTTCGAAGAGTCGGCGTACTGCCTGGGGCGAAGCTGGGTGAAGGCCTCCTGCCTGCATTGTGGCGGCTGTCCCACGCGCTTTCATGTCCGGGACATTGTGCTCGCCAAGCAGGAACGCGCTTATTCGCTGGATCAATTCAAGGAGCGGGTGAAGCAACAGCGATTGAAGGAAATTGAACTCACTTTCGCGGTAACCGCCGGAATCAGGAGTCGCGGCGTTTCCCGGCGGATGCTCGGGGTGGCTCTTGCGCGAGCATTGATGCTGGAAGATCCACAGCTGGCTCGCGACTGCCGTGGTTTCAGCGGCAGCTATTGGGGCGAGGATTTGGACGAAGTCTGGTTGGAAGGTGAGGAGTTTCTGCGCTTGCGGTGGAATGGCGCTTATAATGGTGTGAACGCGCTTCAGAATATTCTCGCTGATCCGGCAAGGAGGGCGCGGATTCAGGAGCGGCTCGGCGATTGGGGGCAATTGATCAGCTTGGTTGATCAGGAAGCGTGCCGCCGGGAAGGAAAAAGAATTCTGCTTACGGCCAAAGCCCAGCCCTGTGTCGAATCCTACCTGCGGAAGCAGGATCTAAAACATACTCTTCGAAAAAGCGGGAACCGCGCCATCTATGAATTCATCCCGGCGGCCTTGAAGAAAGGCCTCTTCCGTTCCCTTGAGGTGAAGACCGAGGCGGATTTCACGGAGATCCAGGCGATCACCGGTCCGAAACTGACAGGAGTGGAGATACAGAGCTTTTGTAAAAACGCTTTTGTATTGCGGAATTCTGAGGACTGGATCCGAAGTCGCTGTAAAATCACGCAGGGCCAGATCAGTTAAGGACGACTTGTATTGCTGGTGTTATAATCAAATTCATGAACAAACTTCCGCAGCGGCAATACCTCTCTCTGATTGTGGCCGGCTTTATTGTCCTTTCAGCTTTTTTCACACTGAATTCGCATGCGGATGAAGTTTACACCTTCATAGTCAAAAAGCAGGAAGAGAAAGCCAAAACCCGCTGGAGTCTGTCTGAGTGGCTGGAGACGCGCGACAAGATGCGCCTGATGGACCTCTGGCTGGCCATGCATTCGCCGAGCCCCTATGAATTTTATTTGAGTGGCTCTTATCTCAGTGGGGAAAATGCTGGTTCTTCTAGATACAAAGGCTGGGATTTGTCCGCGGCCGCTTACGCTTCCATCTTTGGGTTGGGTTTTGAGCGCCAGACCTATTCGGGAGTATCCGAGAGTTCTGGATTATTTTTCTTGCGAGTCTTCGGATTTCACTCCCAGGGAACGAATATTACGCTCCAGGGCGGCATCAGCAATGCTGATCGGATGGAGGGACGTTTCAGGGGGGGCCTGGCTGGAGTGGCCAGCACGATTTACCTGGGCAAGTACTTCGGTCTGGACGGACTGTACCGGCATTCTTTTGATTCGGTTCCCAACGATAGTCCTGTGCGGCTCTCGGGCTCCCGTTTCGAAGGCGGAGCTTTCATTGATTTCAAATTCCTGAGGGTTATCGGCAAATATTTCAGCGCCACAACAGAGCTGAGTTCGGGTGGTGAGCGGCGAAATAGCGGCGTGTCAGCTGGAATACAACTGTATTTTTAAGAACTAAAAATTTGTGCGGCAATTGAATTAAATCTATTTGGTTAAATCTATAATTTTCCAGCCTATTCGTGACCTTTTCTTTGTGATCCGAAGTTTTGCGTGATCATAATGAATCATGTCGCATTGGTCCGCGCTCCAGATTCTCATCGGCTTTTATGCCGGGACGCTGGTCGTCAATATCATCGTCTCCTCGATTCAATATTATAGTGAAAGAAATCCCGTCCAACGCATGTTGCTGTTTTATTGGTTGGGGATTTTCGTCACGGCGCTTGTGAATCAGCTGGTGAAGGACTTCGATCTGGCGATGGTACTCGTCGGATCGTTGGGCACTTTCGTATCGCAGGTCATTCTCGGCCAGTTTGTCACGAAAGCGCGAGGAGTGCGGTTTGCGCTCATTCCGCTGCTCGGGACATTCGCTCTTTGCGCAATTGTGAGCTGGATACTGAGTCTCGCGGGCCTCGGTTTTGCGGTAAGCGCGTTCCCGGCTGTCTTCGGAGCGGCTCTTCCCGGGTTTGTTTCCTGTTACCTGGTCCTGAAGAAAAGGGAGCCTCCGCTAACGAGTACCCAGAAAATGTTTCTGCTCACATTTCTGGTCATGAGCGTGCACTATCTGGATTGGTCTTATTTCAAAACCCAGCCTCAATTATTCATGGTTGGAATGGTGATTGCCTTCGGGCTCCTTCATGTTTTGTCCATTCTCGCGGCAATGCTGGCCAATGAACATGCGCTTCTGACCCGGAATCAGCTATTGGAAAAAGAGGTTAGGGCTCGCGCCGAGGAACTGGCTTCGACCAAGGAGCAGTTGCTGGAGTCCAACAAGCTTGCAACCATCGGGCGCATGGCTGGCGGAATTGCCCACGAGCTCAATAATCCGCTTGCGATCTTGAGCCTGAATGTAGAACAGCTCCAACGATTCGCAAAAAAAGGCATTTTATCTGTCGAAAGCGTTTTGAAGGAATCCAGCAGTATTGAAAAAGTCATCTCCCGGATTGCAGGGATCACCTCGTCGCTGCGAAATGTAGCAAGGGACAATGCGACTGATGAACGACGGTTTGCCGATTTGCGCACGGTCATTGGCGATACTCTGCCATTCTGTGCTGAACGAATGAAGGGGCTTGGAATCGAGTTCCAAACCGAGATGCCAGCTCATGCCTGCCCGATCGTTTGCAATTCGGGAGCATTGTCCCAAGTTACAATGAATCTGCTGAGCAATGCGATTGATGCAGTGGCGGACCGCCAAATAAAGGAGATCCGGCTTTGCCTGATTCAGAAGGAGAACTCCTTCGAGATTTCCGTTGAAGACAGTGGCATTCTGGACCAAGCAATTTTGTCGAGTATCATGGAACCGTTTTTCACGACCAAACCCATTGGTAAGGGAGTTGGTTTGGGTTTGAGCGTCTCCAGATCCCTGGCAGAGGCCCATTCGGGTAAGCTTTATGTGGATACCACAGCCGACCGGACCCGTTTTGTTCTGACTCTGCCGCGTCTGCCGGAAGTGGGGGCTCAGGATGTTTAAAGTACTCGTCATTGACGACGAAGAGGGAGTCAGAATTCCCTTGGCTTCCTTTCTGGAAATGGAAGGCTATCAGGCGTGGGCGGCTGAGAATGGCTTCGATGCGTTCGAACAAATCAAAGCAAATCGTCCGGACTTCATCATTTCGGACGTCCGGATGCCGATATGGGATGGATTCCGGTTGCAGGAAAGTCTCAATACGCTCACACCGCCCATTCCGATTCTTTACATTTCCGGTTTCCTCGGTGATGGCATGGAGAGCTTGAAACAGGGAAAAGGCTTTGTCGGTATCATCGCCAAGCCCTTCAAAGTCGACGAACTGCTTCAGATCGTGAAAAGGTTTGCTGAGGCTTGCCATTCCCCACGCACTCTATGATAATCCCTCCCATGAAAAATTACGTGCAGGGATTGATAGGCAGGCTCATGAGCACTAAAGCCAAGAAGTGGTTGCGTGAAATTGTCTCGCTTGCCGCGATGTTGGTCGTTGTTTTCGCGATCCGTTCCAGTTTTTTTGAGCCATTCAAAATTCCATCGGGTTCGATGATTCCCACGCTCTTTGTTGGAGATCATATTTTCGTCAGCAAATTCAGTTATGGTTGGCACCTGCCGTTCACGGGGTGGCCAAGTGATCAGGTGATCGCGTCGGAGCAAACCCCGGTCAGGCGCGGAGATGTCGTCGTATTTCTTTACCCTCTGGACGAGAGTTTGAATTACATCAAGCGCGTGGTGGGACTTCCGGGGGATACGGTCGAAATGCGCGATACCGTCCTCCATATCAATGATAAGCCCATGCCGCAGGAGGTGGTACCTCCCGCTGTTGCGGAGGAGACATTCAAGAAGCTGAATGATCCGAGATTCACGGCAGAATCCATTACCATGCTGCAAGAGGACATCGATGGTGTGAAGTATTATGTTTTTTACGCTAAAACCGCGGCAGCAATGCATAGCTTCGCGCCGTTCACCGTTCCCAAAGAGTCATTTTTCGCGATGGGAGATGACCGGGATTACTCCCGGGACAGTCGCTTCTGGGGAGCCGCACCGCTCAAGAATATCAAGGGAAAAGCCAAGTTCATCTGGTTGTCCTTATTCTTCGGATCAGAGGAACATGAGAGCTGGGAATTCAATCCTTCCCGGATAGGCACGTTGATCCGCTAGTTCAGAAAAGTACGTTGATAATGAAGGGGTAATATCATGTCTAAAAAAAGTCTCCAGGAAACCTACGCACCCGAGAGCATCTGCTTTGGCTGTGGTCCCGCCAATATCAAAGGTTTGCACATCCGCAGCTTTGCTCATGGAGATGAAGTGGTTTGTGATTGGAAGCCGGAATCGTATCATGAGGCTTTCCCCGGAATGCTCAACGGCGGAATCATTGGCTCCCTGCTCGATTGTCATATGAATTGGACGGCCGCCTTTCGTTTGATGGAAAAGGCGGGTGAAACCCAGCCGCCCTGTACGGTGACTGCGGATTATTCCATCAAACTTCTTCGTCCAACTCCCGCACACGGAATGGTGCATCTCTCGGCCAAAGTCATCGAATTCAAAAATGATCGTGCGGTCGTTGAAGGAGCTCTCTCCGCGGACGGGAAAGTCTGCGCCATCGGCCACGGAACATTTGTCGCAGTCAAACCCGGGCATCCCGCCTACCATCGTTGGTGAATGCGTTAGCGAAAGCGCTGGTGATAGCAACGGGAAACTTCAGCCTGATTTAAGCAGCTTCCTGGCTTTCACAAAACTCTTCTTGAAATTTTTCCGGCGGTTTTCAAAAGGATTTGCCCACGAAAGCTTCGGTTTTAAAATCGCGCGACAAAGCGCGAGCATTCCGGCAACGTCATCCTGATGCACGAACTCCGGCGCAGGTCCCATCGGACCGCCGCAGTCGGGGCCGCCTTCAAAAGCCTGGTTATGGTAATTCCCCAGTGGAATTGAAAATCCGACAGCGGGCAGGCCGTAAACAGTGGCCGCCGTCGCCTCACAAGCTCCGCCGTCCATGACCCGGGCCTGGTACTTTTTGGGCAAAGTTTTTTCAGCCACGTCGAGCAGGACCCGTAACGCATTCGCGCTGAATACGGTGAAACGATCTCCCAACCGCACGATCGGACCTTTGCCGATCTGGGCTCCCGGGAGTTGTCGGGAGGTTTCGAGCGAAACAAAAAGCAGGGGGCGCCGGGCGTGGGCATACCAGCCCAATTGGAGATGGCCTATCGCTCCGATGAAGCCGGTTTCTTCCGCGCGGGTCAAAATACCAACGAACGGAACTGTGGGTAAACCCTTGCGGGGTTTGGCTCCCGTTTTGCGACCGAAAATTTCGCACGCGAGCGAAACGATGGCAAATGTCCCGACCAGATCATCCGCGGCCTTTGTATAAATCAGTTTACCTTCCTGCCAGACCGGCTTCCGGAAAGAGAATCCGCCGAAAAGCGCTGAAGGGTTCTTGAAACGGGAATGAAGCGAGGGAGAGCTGAGTTTGATCCGGGCCGTATCGATCGCGCGTTTATGCTTCATCAGCCTGGCCGAAAAAATTGTACCCTTGTCTTCCCAGCCCTGAGCGCTTCCCAGCCAGACAGGGTACCCCTCCAGGTATTCCACCGGGCTGCCACCGTGCCATTTGATTTCAAGTGTATCTTTATTCACCCATCGGGTTCCGTGAAAACCGGGATGATCCATATGCGCCATGAAAATGCGGAGCGGCTCGTCGGGATCCCTGGGCTGCCCTCCAGCCCTGCGCAGAAGCTTGAGCAGCTCCGCGGAGGAACGGGCGCCGATCACAAGGTTTCCGATCGGGTCCCTGAAAAAAGGAACGCTGGCCTTGTTCAAAGTCCGTTCAACCAGAGTGACTACATGGCCTTCGCGGTAAGGGGCAGTCGGCTGGGAAAGGATCTCAAGCAGTAAGGACCAGTTTTCTTTCTTTAAAGCCGATTTCATGATTTCCAGGTCCCTGACTTGTTCATGCCATCATAGACTTCCGTGATAATGGCCACTGCATTGTCGATGGTTTTCTCGTCAATCGTCATCGCGGGCTGAATGCGGAACTTGGCATCATAAGCCATCGTCAGTAGCCCGTGCTTCACGAAATCCTTGAAGACCTGATACATGATTTCTTTCGCGAGCGGTTCCCGCGTGGTCTTGTCTTTGACCATTTCAATAGCCAGGAAAAGTCCCGCGCCGCGGACTTCGCCGACGAAGGGGTAGCGGTCGACCAGCGGTTCCAGTTTTCTCAGGAAATATTCTCCCATCCGGCGGCTGTTTTCGACCAGGCCCTCTTCGTCAATGATGCGAAGAGCGGTCGCTGCGGCCGCTGAAACGAGAGGATTCCCGCCATAACTCGAAGATGATCCGGACGGATTGGACCAGGGTTTGGCGTTCACTATTTCGTCACGTGAAATGATGCCACTGACGGGGACGCCGCCCCCGAACTGCTTGCCGATCGTAATCATGTCCGGTTCAGTACCGGAATGTTCTGTCGCCCAGTATTTGCCGGTGCGACCAAAGCCGGTGATCATTTCATCAGCAATGAAAAGAGCGCCGATTTCTTTTGCGATCCCGTGAACCGCAGGGAGGAAGTCCTTGGGCGGGATGATGTTGCCGGCCGAGCCTTGCATCGGCTCCACGATCATGGCGGCCACATTTCCGGTCGTGGACATTTTGATTTGTTTACGCGCAAGTTCCACACAGGCCAGGCTGCACGATTCCTGCTTCAGTTTCAGAGGGCAGCGATAACAGTAAGCATAAGGTACAATCGCATTTCCCGGAACGAGCGGTCCCATTTTCTCTTTGAAATCTGAGCCCATCAAGGAGAGAACACCCATGGTTTTTCCGTGGAAACCGCCCCAGAAACTGACGAATTCATTTTTGCCGGTATAACATTTGGCAAGTCGGAGAGCGGACTCCACGGCTTCCGCACCGCTGGAGTAAAGCTGTGTGCGGTGCAACTTGGGGGTGCGCGCGTGTTTGGCAATCCGTTCAACCAGATCCACCCTGGGTTCGGAAGAGAAGCTGCCCACGGAACAAAGCTCGACCTGTTCTTTTACCGCTTCGACGAATTTGGGATGACTGTGTCCGAGGCCGTTCACCCCGATACCGCCTATGATATCGATGAACGTATTGCCGTCCACGTCGGTGATGGTGCTGCCACGCGCTTCCTTCATCACGATTCCCGCCATCTGCGCAAAACGTTGCAGGCCGGGCGCGACATGCTGATTTTCCCGTTCGATCAAGGCTCGGCTTTTGGGGCCGGGGATCGCGCTCTTAAGACTGGCTTTCTGATCTTTGGGCTGCTGAATGGGATGAGTTTCCATAGATTCCGTCTCGATTCTTATTTGAAAACGTAATAGCGCTGCATGGGAAAGTTGAAAAAGAAGCCGACTATCAGAGAGACCCCAACGACAGAAATGGAATAATGGATTCCAAAAATATCGGTGACTAACCAGACCCCCGCCGTGTTGAGACCCATGCTGCCGGCCGAGATCAGGACATAACGCAAAGCCTGACCGTGAAGGGCGCCGTGTTTTGCTTCGAAGCTCCAGTTGCGATTGACCAGAAAGTTGGTCAGGCCGCCGACACAGGCACCCAAAGCGGTCGCGAGCACGTACCAGACTTTGAAAACCTCGACGAGCGTGAAGAGAAGACCCCAGTCGGCAATGGTCGCCATCGCCGAAGAAACCTGGGAACGGCTGAATGTTTTAATAAAATTAGGGCGCGCCAAATCTGCTGTACTCATGGAAATGAGATCCGTTCACTTAGCGAGGACCGAGCGTACGGCCCGATCAAGCTCTTGCTCAATGTTCGCCAGACGGGCGGCTTCAGCAGCTTTCTGCTTGGCCTCGAGTTCCCGGATCGCTTTCATCGTGTAATAGAACTGTTCAATGGCGCAAAAATTGGCGAAGACGGCTACAATTCCAAGCGAAATGATCATCGGGTGGCCGATGGCGAGCGGGAATTCCCTGACCCGTTCCAGCCAAGGAATGGTCACCGGTGACAGCGCCGCGCCGGTGATCAGGTAAACCAGACGTTCCGGACGCCGCATGCTCCATTTGGTCGGGGGAAGCTTGATCTGCTCGGCACGGGCGAAAATGGAAGAGTAACTCACCATGAAAGAGCCGAGCAGGGCAACGAGTGCCAGAAGCATGAACGGCAGAACTTCACGATAATAAATGATCAGACCACCGAGAAAAAAGAATTCCACATAGCGGTCCATTGCCGAATCAAGGACTTCGCCCGCCTCAGAAGATGTTCCCGTCAGGCGCGCGACCATTCCATCCAAGGAATCAAGAACTGCAGAAACAGTAGCGAGTGCGGCACCAAAACCAAAATGACCGAAGACCAGGCAGAGCCCAGCCAAAAATCCAAAAACGATGGAGGCCCAGGAGATCTGATCCGGCTTCACTTGAAAGAAAACCAGGAGCTTGGCCAAGGGTTGCATGGCCCAGTAACCCATTTCCATGACACCTTTGCTGAGAAACTTGCTGCCGCCCTGCTTGTCGACCCGGTCGTAATGGGCGCGCCCTTTGATCAGGATGCGTGCCGTGTAGGCGACAATCAAAAGAAACGGCAGGCTGATCAGAATAATGGAAAAAGTCGAATTGAAGCTCATATTGACTTGTCTTTACCTTAAATATTCTGTCAGATAAAGGCCCATCAAATGCGGCCCAAGTATTTGGAATATATAGTATTAATTCCGTACTTCCTGAACGGCAATGGGAGCTTTGGCTGGTTCACGTGAAAGGCCCAGTAATACTCCACAAAAAATCAGCAGACTGGAAATCAGTGTACGCGCTGTCGGGGGCTCCTGGAACCAGAACCATGCAAGAGCTGCGGCTACTATGGGCTGCAGATAGATGAATAAAGCCACTGACGACGAACGGGCATAAGCGAGCGCCCAGAAATTAAGGAAATAGGTCAGGACTGTTGCACCGAGCACTCCGAAAATCATGCAGCCGATGAGCACCGGTGTGAGAACCGGCATCTCAAAAGTGAACCACTGAGGTGTGGCCAGTAAAGTCAAGCCGACGCTGCCGTAAAGGAACATCCAGGCGGTGGCCCACATCCGGTTGTACTTCTGGAAAAACGGTTTGCTGTAAGCCAGAAAAAATCCGTAACTGATGCAATTGAGGATCGTGAGCAAATCACCGATCAACGTTGTGTTTGAAAGAGAGAAGTTCTCGACTTTACGGATGACCAGTACGCCAGCGAAGGCAGAGATGAAACCCAGCCCCCGCTTGAGCGTCAGAGGCTCCTGTCCGCGGAAGGTGACGATCATCAACGTGACGACCGGAATGAGGGTGTTCAGTATCGCGCTATTGGTCGAGGTCGTGTAATGCAGGCCAACGAGGAATGACGACTGGTTGATGATGATCCCCAGAAGGGAAAAAGCGATCAACGGAATGAAAAACTTGCGATCGGGTTTGGGTGCATCCGTTCCCGAAAAAAACGCGATGCCCACCATGATGATAGCGGCAATGATGATCCGCGCACTTGCCCAGACCAGAGGAGGAAAGACGTCGACGACGACTTTTGAAAGCACGTAGTTCAACCCGAAAAGAACCTGGACAAAAATCAAAGCGCCGAAAACCAGAATGGGGGAGGGGGTCTGGGGTTTCATTTCTTTTTAGTTTACCGAAACGTGGTATATTAACCAATGAAATCCTCAAGGAGTCGCGAGTTGCCGCAAATTATATTTTTGATTTTCAGTTTGCTTTTTCTGCCTCAAGCCGGGGCCTATGTGTTGCCTTTGGCGCCAAATCTGGCGCATGAGGCGCTCTCCGAATCAGTCCCGACTGCTTTTGCGCCGAATGAATGGACGGTGGCCGATTTCGCGGTCCAGTGGGAATCCGGGAATGCGCGTTTCTCCGGCCTTGGTCTCATAGTGAAAGCGGAACTGGAAGCTGCGTCACTGGAGTGGGTCCGCGTAAATGATCTGCTCGTAGTCCCGAGGGCAAGGCTGTTCGTATCAGTCGAGGGGATCGACGCCGGCCGTGTGATGAATGCGGGGTTTTCGCAGGCCTTCTGGAAGAATGCTTCCGGCTTGAGCGAAGTGAAGCTTCCGGTCGCCCTCATCTCGGGCGAGGGGAACCCGATCGAAATCGTCCTGAAGAAGGACGGCAGGGAATACCGTGAACGTCTTTTTCTTGAGTTCCAGCCGCGCCATCCGGGTTCAAGCCCTAGAATGTTTATTGACCCGAGCTGTTCAAAATTTGGTTTGACCGAAAATTCCATATTTTCCTCCACGAAACCCGGCCGGCCCGGTCAGAAAAATTCCTGGGCTTATATCGGCTGCCGGCTGGTGCAAACCGAAGGTCTCGGGCACAGGACGTCAAGCCTTGAGACATTTGTTTTTTGGGACAATGTCGGTCAGGAAATCGAAATTGGCGGGATACGGACGCCTTCATCCGCTTCTTCCGTATGGGCGTTGCGACTGCACTCTGAACCTGGAAAGGTGAATCTGAGAGCCGGCCAGGGGCAATTTGATCATAAAATTGCCTTGAGCTACCGAGTGCCGCAGGAATTTCATCGCGGAGCAATCAGTTTGGGGCTCGGGCCGTATTCTTACTTCTACCGGAACTCATCGTATGAAACCTCGAACTGGACCATCATGCCCACGTTTTATCTCTCGTATGCCGTTACCGAAACCATGCGAGTGGTGGCTTTTGATGCGACGACATTGAACGAGCAATTCATTTCAGATCTCGGAATCTATGTGAATAGCGAGTACATCCGGACGCTCGATCGCCGATTTGTGCTGAATCTGATGCTCGGGGTGCATTTCATCGGTTTCAAGGATCAGCAATATTATTTCAAAGTGGGAGCGCCGCAGGGTGTGGAGATGATTTACACGGACTTTCTGGGTGCCGGGCGGAACCTTTCACTGGGAGGATTCATCTATCCCGCGATTCAGGGGAAATCCTATTATAATACCTGGCTTCGTTGGGGATCCGGTCAGCTCTTCGGGGAGGTAAATTTCATTTCCTGGGAAGAGAAAATTGACGAGAAAGAATTCTCCGCGCGCAGTCTGGGCGTGACGCTCGGGTTCCCGATTCCGTTTTTGCGGTTTCTGTAATTTTTTTCCGATCAGGCGCACCGAAAACGCAGGCCGACCTCATTCTTCTCATCGCCTTCAAAGGCCTTGCCGATACCGGGCAGCTTTTTAAGTACGCCCAGAGCCCGGTCCTCCGGCTGCTCGGGACAGTTGCGATCCTTGCCTTTTTCGGAAGCAAAGATGGCTTCTTTGCCCTTGTCCTTGCAGAAACGCTGGGCGGCATCGACAGCGGCAATGACGGCATCGCCTTCTTTTTTCGAGGAAGCAACCGCCTCTGCCTGCCCGTTTTCGCGCAGCATGACTCTTGCCGGGCTGCTGGCGCAGCCCGAGACGAGCATCAAAATCCCGGCGATACAGGCGACTTGCATTTTATTCGTGGAGAGGCTCATAGGGCTGCAGACCTGCAATTCGGGGGCTGAGGGGGCAGGGCGGTTCAGATTTTTCTCGCAAAAAATGTGAAATAAGACGATCTCTGGAAAGCCATGTCCCAAAATGACAAAGATACCCGCCTGGTCTTTTCGACGGATCCTGCCCTGAACCGCAAATGCGAGAAATGCAAAGAGGTTCTCTCGGAGTGCACCTGCACGCCGGAAGTCGATCCGAAGGGCTATAAATTCATTGCGGTGCTCAGGATCGAGAAGCAGGGACGTGCTGGAAAAACAGTGACAGTGATCGATCGTCTGCCCAAGAATGAACTCTTCCTGAAAAATCTGACGACGCTTCTGAAGAAGAAATGCGGTTCCGGGGGGACATATCTGATGGACGGCCGGGACGGAGTGATCGAAATTCAGGGGGATAAGCGGGAACTGATCCGTGCGGCTTTGCTGAAAGAGGGGATCCACTCGAAAGGGTGAGTGCAAAATTTGCACAGCTTCGGCGGGTGCGCGAAATGAAAATCGCATTGGCTTTATTACTGGTCGCCTTTTGCAATACCTCCTGCAATACCGATGACCCGCCACTCATTCTAAATGCGCCCGGGATTGTGCCGACTGCCACTCCGAGTTTCGGGTCATTTTTTGAGCCCATTCCTGAACCGCCGCTTATACCTGAGCCTTTCTTCACTCCCGTGCCGCTGGTTGCAGGCGAAGAGGCGCAACTGTCTTGGAAGGCGATTTCCCTGCAGGTGAAGTCTTGTGATTATGCGGGCCGCTGCGATGGCGCCGATGGATTCACGATTGATTCGAGTGGAGGTTATTCGATTTCACAGGGCGTCTCTCTGGCAGGAAAAATCACGCATGCCGAACTCGCAAATATTGAGACTGCAATTGCTCAGGTGATTGCGCAAGATCCTCTCCCTTCAATTTCTTGCTCCAAAACGGCACCCCTGCCTGGACTGTCTTCTTACATTTTGAAGCTGACCTTCAGTAGCGGTGTCGAAACTGTGCTTCAAACCCAGCAGTTTGTGGCTGGCGGACTTGAGGTATGTACTGCAGGCAATGTCGATGATGCGGCTCGACTTGAAACCGAAATCGCAATTCTCGTGAGCAAGTACGAATCAACAGCAGCTCAGCCGTAAATCCATCTGAACATCTTACTGATCTTCACCTGTCTAAACTTTAGACACTCTCCCGGGCTCAGCCTCAGCCCACGGGCATTCAAAGGGGTTTCTGCCCGGCCCCGAGTTTGCAATCTCTTCCCTGGAGAGAATTTTGAGGAGAGTAATTCCATGAAAAATATCGTTTTGGTTCTGGGTCTGGTTCTTTGTATGGCCGGCTTCGGCAACTCTGCTGCCGCAGAGGATGAGGTGACCTCGCTACGAGGCAAGGGCCGCTCCAAGCTGGAGTTCAAGCCCGGGTTTTGGAAAACTCAAAAGAAGCAAGACGAGGCCAAAGCGGCAGCCTATGAAAAGGCAATCGAAGCCGCGAAACGGGATGTCTTGAAGCAATGTGCGACCCTTGCGGTAAAAAAAGGCTCGACTTATTCAGTCCCCGACAACTTTACGGAAAAATGGGAAGGCACCATGGGCCGCTGCGATCACTTGGTCAACCTGAATACCAAGAAGCATGCTTTCACCTGTACCGCGAGTGTCAAGGCGAATTGTATTTTGATTGCGCAGGATCCCCGGATGAATGATCAGTCTGTTGCCAATCAGAAATGCACAGCGGAGCTGCAGCCGGATTCTTTCAGCGCTTCGGATGAGTTTCCGGTTGAAAGCACCGACGCTGCATCCGCTCGCCAGTAATTTCAGCTCCGGAACCCTATTTTACACTTCGGCGCCGATGGCTTCGACCGGGCAAGCTTCCAGAGCCGATTTGCACTGGGCTTCTTCCTTGGCGTCGGCGGGCTGCTTGTAAACGTAAGAATAGCCATTGGCGTCGTTACGGGTGAAATTCTCAGGTGCTTCCGCTCGGCACGCATCACAGTCAATGCACTGATCATCGACGAAGTATTTTCCTGGAGCGTTATCCGGCCATTTCTTGCTTTTGTCTGCCATGCGGAGTTTCTAATATGGATTTGCCTGCGGAGTCAATCACTTGTTCTGATTCAGGGCCCGGTCCAGCTGCAGAAATACGTTTTCTGAGGCCAGGCGCTTGGACGCCTCTCCAAAAAACAGAGGAAGCGCCTGAACCCAGGCAGAACGGGCGCGAATCACATCCGGGTCGGTGCTTCGGGTCTCGGCTTTTTTCATTTTAGACGCGGGGAGAACACCCAGCGCCTCTGACCAGCGGCCTGTTATTTCCGGCGAAAACCAATAAGCGAGAAAATCCTGGACCGCCGGTTTCTCAGACGTGGTGATCAGATTGCTTCCCCCTTGGAGACTGCAGGGAGAGTTCTGTCCTGGGCAGGGGAGTGGAGTGGATTTCCAGCGGAACTGTGCGTTCTTCCGGACATAGGGCAGGAGGTCGATCGAGGCCACCAGGAGCGAGGTCTTGCGCTCCAGAAAATCCTGGACTGCCCGGTCCAGGCTCAGCTCGGGCCGGACCAGATGAGGGGTATCCAGCAACTTTTGAATCGCATGGATCGACTCCGTGAGTTCCCGATTCGCCCGAAGACCGCCCGCCTGCCGTTGCCAAAGTGGCTTGCGTGCGAGCGCCTCAAAAATCCATAAGCCGCGTGCCCCTTGCAAGGGAATGGCGAGCGCGTACTTACCAGCGCGATTCCGGGTTGATGATCCGTTCGCCAATTTATTGGCGACAACCAGAAGTTGCTGCCAGCTTGGTGGCCAATTTTTCGAAACCTCCCGGCTATTCACCCTGAAAAGCGCTTCTTCGTTCACCAGCAAAACGGGAGAGACCCGGGTGAAAGGGTATTCTTTTTTCACCAGATTCAACTCAGAAATCGCGGGAATTTCCGTGTATTCCAGTGTTGCCAATTCAGGGGTGCTGCCGGCCAGTTCTGTCGCAATCAGTTCCTGGATCGACGAATATTCCTCCCCGCGCCGGATCAGGGAAACCGGAGCCTGCGGATGCGCCCGGTTGTATTCTTCGATGATACCGGCCAGGACGGGTTGGGCTTCCAGCGTATGAGCGGTATTCGGAACGAGAAACCGGACCGGAACTGCCGGGCTGGGGGACGGACTGGCCGCGTTCAAAGGGGGGGGCAAAGCCAGCAGCAAAAAAACAAGGGGGTTCAACCAATAGTCGCGCATGCTTTTATTATTGTAGGCTATAATTAAAACCGTGGACAAGGTGAAACTCATCATCAGCGATTGCCATCTTTCGGCCGGAAAGTTCTTCGAAGGAAGACTCAACCCGCATGAGGACTTCAAGTTTGATGATGAGATGGTGGAACTCTTCGAATTCTTCTCGAGCAGCATTTATGGCGATGGGCCCGGTGGTGCAGTTGAAGTGGAGCTTTTCATCAACGGAGATTTTTTTGATTTCCTGAACGTTCCTTATTTCGGGGAATTCGAGGACGCCATCACCGAGGAGATCTCTCTCACCAAGCTCGAAGCCATTATCGCCGGGCATCCCAAAGTTATGGCGGCACTCAAGCGTTTTGCCTCCAAGCCGAACAAGAAAATCACTTATCTCGTCGGCAACCATGACGCGGATCTCTTTTTTGAAAAGGTGCGCGAGAGGATTGTCCGTGAGTGGGATCCGGAAGGCTCCTATCCGAGCGAAAAAGTGGAAATCATCGCCGATCGTGATCGCGTGCGCCTGGAAGGCGGCGTGGAGATTCACCACGGAAACCAGTTTGAAGCCGTGAATTCCATGAATTTTGAATGTCCGACGATCGCCTCGCATATGAGCGAACCGGTTTTGAATTTGCCTTGGGGCAGCTTCTATGTGCTTAAAATCGTGAATCGTCTGAAATGGGAGCGCGAGCATCTGCATCGCGTCCGGCCCGTAAAGGTTTTCGTGCTCATGGGGCTCTTGACCGACCCTTTGTTCACCCTGAAATATGTTTTTCTTTCGGCTTACTACTTTCTGCAGACCCGGTTTTTTTATTCGTCCAGAAGAAGTGCCAAACTCAAGCAGACCATTGATATCGTGAAACAGGAGAGCGCGCTTTTTCAGGATCTTGAAAAGCAGGCCCGCAGGATCCTGGATCAGGAATCCGAAGTCAAAACCGTCATCTTCGGGCATACTCATCGGCCCATGAACAAGGTTTACCCGGACGGCAAACAGTACATTAATACGGGGACCTGGACGCAGATGATCAATCTGGACTGGGTGACCTTGGGTCAGCAGTTCTGTTTAACGTTTGCTTTAGTGCGCATCCGCGATGAACATGTTCGCTGTGAACTCCGGCAGTGGGTCGGGGAGCAGGGGCCACACCGTGGATATCATTATTGAAATTCGTGCTTAACAAAGATTTTTCGTAAGGCTTTGCACGCGGGTGCCGGGAGCTTATCATTTTATAGAGAGAGAAGGGCCCAGGTTATCCGCAGTCCAGCTTTGTTTATTTCACCTTTGCTGTTGAGTGTCGCCGTTTTAGGAACGGGCGCAGGTTGTGCCAAAACTCCGCAGATCGCAGCCGTTCAGTCCTGTGAAACCACGACTGGCTCACCCTGGGTTCCAAATATTTCGGGCGCCGGTGATTCCAATCATGACTCCACCGTGACCGTCACCCAGGAGGTGCTTTCCACAACCGGACCTTTGCTCGGTATCGTCCAGGCGGCACCCGCATCCAAGGAGATCAGCGTCAGCATCAACATGACTCAGGACCTCGGGACATTTGGATCACTGACTCTGGTTGCCGAACCCACAGATTTTCCTGCGGGCAAGGTTGGAAACGCCTATCCCATGCTGGTCTCATTATCCGATGGAACCAATGAATTCATCCACCTCGCGCGAGCGGGAACAGTGGGGGACTGTGCTGAAAAAGGCTATTTTCTTTACGATTCCGTGAACGATGTGGTCACGAGCAATCCTGATTGCAGCATCAGCGCGCCGAGTGCTTACGTCAATGCAGACAAGTGGACGGATCACCAGCTGCCCGCCTTTGGTTATGCCACCGTGAACTCGTTCCCGACCTGCAATTGGGGCGGTGGCAGCGGCACCGCTCAACTTCCTTCCTGCTCGTTCAATTCGGATTTTTTCGTCGGTGGAAAACTTCGTTCCGGCGTGACTTACACAGCCAAGTACATTTTGATGGCAAGTAATTACCTGACGGTGGCTTCAGGTACGACCGCCGGATTGAAAGTGACTGCGATCAAAAAACGTTCTACTCGTGGCGCGGTCGGCGGCGCGGTTGACGTTAATGTAATTCTCGTGGGCTCGAGCAATGTAGCTCAATCCCGCACGGTACAAGGTCAACGTAATCTCGATACGCTCTTCGGTCTTGTGCAGGATAATCTGGCACAAGCTTCTTCGGGGGTCCGCTTGGGCGTCGTCCGCGTCTACGAATGGGGCTGTGCTGAAGGGGGGGATGTTTTTTCCACCGCAAGTCTGAATAGTCCGACGGATCCGAATTACATCGGGAAAATGTTTTCAAGTGGAAGCAGCATGGTTTCTTCGGCTGCAACGGAGGGAAAGACGCTCAATATTTTCCTGGTCTCCTCGATAAGTCTGACCTCCGATAACAGTTTGTTGAAAGTGGCGGGTCTTTCTGGAGGTGTGGGGGGGCCACCTGTCGATGGTTTGGAAACAAGCGGCCTGGCTTTTGCCAGTAATAACAAAATCGGGATCTTTAACGCGCTTTGCAGCACTACGCCTTGCCCTTTGACGACGCAGGATCCGGCCTTTTATGACATGGGTGCGACGATCGCCCACGAAGTCGGTCATTATCTGGGGTTGAATCACCCCTCTGAAAGCAACGGTACGATTCATGATCCCGTTTTGGATACTCCGGTTTGCACCCAAAAGGAACCGCTGGGCAGTGAGAACTTGCTGACCGCCAATTCCTGTTTTCAGGACAATAATGTCGATCCTGTTTCCGGCCTAAAGTGCAGCGCGGTCTGTCCGGGGTACGACCCGGATGGAGGTGTTTTTTGCGAAACGGAATCGGAGTGTCAGTTCAATCACCTCATGTGGTGGTTCGCCAAGGATTTCAGCCAGAGTCTGGGTCGCGGGGATGGCAATATCCTTTCGCCTCAATCCGGAACTTCAATCAACTATAATTCCTTTGTGCAATGAGGTCGGTTTTGTCATTTTGTAAACTCCTTTTGTTGATGTCTGTTCTCGTGACCGCCCTGCCTTCTTATTTGTTGAAGGCGGCAGAACCCGGACCGGCGGGAGTCCGGCAACAGATCGAAATGGTCATCCGGATGCGGCATCCCACCGACACGCGTGACTGGTGGCTGGCGCTCGGGCCCCAGGCTCCCGGAGTGATTATTCAGATGGTTGAAGCTCCCGAGTACCGCGAAAACACTTTACACAAAATGCGGCTGCTGCAGGGACTCTCCTGGTTTGCCCAAGACAGCACGGCGCTCGATTTTCTCAAGCAGCAGGCACAGACAACGAATGAAGAACTGGTCCGGCAATCCGTGATTGAAGCCGTTGGAATCACGCAGGGTCCGAAGGAAGCGGAGTTCATTTCCAAATTTCTCCTGAGCACGGACCCTCAGACCCGCCTCGCTGCTGCTGAAGCTTTGAAACGAATGAAAGATCCCCGTGCGAGCCGGCTCTTGGAAGCCCATATCCCGAATGAAAAAATGCCGTGGGTTCTTGACCGAATCCAGGGCACGCCTCCAGTCGCTTTGCGTCCCGGACGATTGAAGCCCGTCTCCAGTTCCGAAGATCGCTTGAGCCGGGACTTGGTTGGAAGTTGGAAAGGGTTTTGGATTTATCCACAGAAACATCTCAAGACCAATGGCGGCCTTGCGCAAAGAGCGGCCGTTCTGGAATTGAAGCTTGCGGGTGCCGAGGTTCTCGAAGGGGAATTGCTTCTGCCTGCTCAAGCTGGTTTGCCTCTTTCGGTCTATCGGCTCAAAGCCCAAGGCAAGGGGCTCGCTTTCACCGGCAATGCGAAAGCGACGAGTGATTCCTCGGAGATACTGATTGAAGGTCAGCTGATGAGACGAGCTGGCATTCTGGTTTTGGAAATCCGCTTTGAAGCGAGTACCTTGATTGTGAGCTTGATTCGTCGCTGACGCCGTGCAGCGCGCGGAGAGAAATTCTGGACTGAAAGCCTCGAGTAGGTTACTTCAGAATTACATCCATCACGAGAGGGGAACTTCATGGCCTCTACAGGCTTTTTTTCTTCGTCCATCGGGAAGAAGTATTTGATCGGGCTGACAGCCATTTTCATCAGCCTTTTTGTCTTCACCCATATGCTGGGCAATATGCTGCTTTTTGTCAGCCCGGAGGTTTATAACGGGTACAGTCACAAGTTGCTGACCAATCCGTTGATCGTGCTGATCGAGCTTTTTTTTCTGGCGCTCTTTCTCACGCATGTTCTTTATACGATCAAGACCACGCTAGAAAATAAAGAGGCACGGGGACAGCGGTTCACGATCACGACTTCCGGAGCCAAGGCCGTCACTTTTTCATCCAAGACGATGATCTATCACGGGGCGCTGATTTTTGTTTTCCTGGTCCTGCATTTACTTACCTTCAAATACGGGCAGATTTACGAAGCAACTTACAACGGAGTCGTCATGCGGGACTTGCACCGCCTCGTGATTGAGGTCTTTCAGATTCCCTCCTACGTCGTCTGGTACGTAATCGCGGTTTTTCTGCTGGGCTTGCATCTGCACCATGGCGTGCAATCGATTTTTCAGACGCTTGGCTTCAATCAACCGCGCTACACGCCGGCGATCAGGAAGATCGGGCTGACTTATGCCTGGGTGGTCGCGATCGGCTACATGTTCCAACCTTTGTACGTTTTTTTCTTTTACCAACAATAAGTAGGGCTGATTTCGCTTAGCCCAAAAGGACTTTTATGTTGAAGTTAGATTCAAAAATACCAGGTGGCCCGCTGGAGCAGAAGTGGGAGACTCATAAGTTCCAGATGAAACTGGTGAACCCCGCCAATAAGCGGAAGTACTCGGTGATCGTCGTGGGCACCGGTCTCGCTGGTGCTTCGGCCTCCGCCTCACTTGCGGAGCTGGGTTATGAAGTGAAGACCTTCACGATCCATGATTCCCCCCGACGGGCGCATTCCATTGCCGCTCAAGGTGGAATCAATGCCGCCAAGAATTACACGAACGACGGTGATTCGGTTTACCGGCTTTTTTACGACACGATCAAAGGTGGCGATTTCCGCGCGCGCGAAGCCAATGTTTATCGTCTGGCCGAGGTTTCAAATTCCATCATTGATCAATGTGTGGCGCAGGGTGTGCCGTTTGCGCGTGATTACGGCGGTCTTCTTGACAACCGCTCCTTCGGTGGTTCGCAGGTTTCGCGGACATTTTACGCGCGCGGCCAGACCGGCCAGCAGCTTCTGATTGGCGCTTATCAGGCCATGATGAGGCAGGTGGGCCTGGGTACGATCAAGCTCTTCAATCGTCGTGAAATGCTGGATCTGGTTACTGTCGACGGCGCCGCTCGCGGGATCATCACGCGGAATCTTGTCACCGGAGCCATCGAATCTCATGTGGCGGATGCCGTGATTCTGGCCACGGGTGGTTACGGAAATGTGTTTTTCCTCTCGACCAATGCCAAAGCCTGTAACGGTACGGCGGTCTGGAAAGCTTACAAAAAAGGCGCTGGCTTCGGGAATCCCTGTTTCACGCAGATTCATCCGACCTGCATCCCGGTTTCCGGCCATTATCAATCCAAGCTCACGCTGATGTCTGAATCGCTCCGCAATGACGGGCGCGTCTGGGTACCGAAGAAAGTCGGCGAAACCCGGCCACCTGCGGAGATTCCGGAAGAGGATCGTGATTATTACCTCGAGCGTGTGTACCCGAGCTTTGGCAATCTCGCGCCTCGCGATGTTTCGTCCCGACAGGCCAAGTTTGCCTGTGATGCGGGTCGGGGCGTGGGCCAGTCCAAGATGGCAGTTTATCTTGATTTCAAAGACGCCATTAAGCGCCTGGGCAAAGCGAAGATTGAAGAACGTTACGGCAATCTTTTCCAGATGTATGAAAAGATCACGGACGAAAACCCCTACGAAGTGCCAATGCGGATTTTCCCGGCCGTTCATTACACGATGGGCGGCCTCTGGGTGGATTACAACCTCATGAGCACCGTCCCGGGGTTGCACGTTCTAGGCGAAGCCAATTTCTCGGACCACGGTGCCAACCGTCTCGGTGCCTCGGCGCTGATGCAGGGCCTGGCTGATGGTTATTTTGTGATTCCGTATACGATCGGTGATTACCTGGTCGGGAACAAATTGCCCAAAATCGACGCCAGTCACGAGGCCTTCCGGGCGGCCGAAGCCGAAGCCAAGGCGCGCACGCAAAAATTGCTTTCCATTAAGGGCTCTCAGACGGTGGATGAAATGCATATGAAGCTCGGCAAGCTCATGTGGGATCATGTCGGAATGTCGCGGAATGAGGCTGGATTAAAAAAAGCCCTGATTGAAATCCCGAAATTGCGGGATCAATTCTGGCAGGATATCCGGATTCCGGGAGAGGGTATGGAGTTGAATCAGGAACTGGAAAAAGCCGGCCGCGTGGCTGACTTCCTGGAACTTGGGGAGCTGATGGCTCACGATGCGCTTCATCGCACGGAATCCTGCGGCGGTCACTTCCGTGAGGAAAGTCAGACGGAAGATAACGAGGCGAAACGAGACGACGAGAATTTCGCCTACGCAGGCGTTTGGGAATACAAAGGTCAGGGTAAGGCTCCCGAGCTGAATAAAGAGCAGCTGGTGTTCGAGCGAATTCATCTGGCAACCCGAAGCTATAAATAAGGAATCGATCATGAGCGATAAATCTATCAATCTGACTCTGAAAATCTGGCGCCAGAAGAACGCAAACGAAATAGGTCATTTCGAGACCCATCCGGTGAAAGACATTTCGACGGACATGTCCTTTCTTGAAATGTTCGATCTTCTCAATCTGCACATCATCAAGGCCGGCGGTGTGCCGATCGCTTTTGACAGTGATTGCCGGGAAGGCATTTGCGGGATGTGCTCGATGACGATCAACGGCAATCCACATGGACCTGACCGGGAAACGGCGACTTGCCAATTGCACATGCGGCGCTTCAGCGACGGCGATACGATTGTAGTCGAACCCTTTCGGGCCAAGGCTTTCCCTGTTTTGAAAGACCTCTGCACTGATCGCTCCTCGCTCGACCGGATGATCGCAGCGGGTGGTTTTGTTTCGGTGAATACGGGCAGTGCTCAGGACGGTAATGCGCTTCCGGTTCCGAAGCAGGATTCCGACCTGGCGATGGATGCGGCCGCCTGCATTGGTTGTGGCGCTTGTGTCGCCGCCTGCAAGAACGCTTCGGCGATGCTTTTTGTCTCTGCTAAAGTCTCGCATCTCGGCTTGCTCCCGCAAGGGGCGGTCGAAAAGGAACGACGTGTGCTGAACATGGTTGCGCAGATGGACAAAGAAAAATTCGGCAGCTGCACCAATACCGGCGCCTGCGAAGCGGCGTGCCCCAAAGCGATCAAGATGGAAAATATCGCTCGAATGAACCGGGGTTTCTTCAGTGCGAGTTTGACGAGACGCTGACGGGACGGCAGATTTAAAAAATCTGCCGGGGCGCTTCGTAATTCCGGAAGAATTGTTCTACGGTTCGGATGACAATATCGTATTGGTCTTTCGTTAAAACTTCGCGCGCTTGAATACGTTTGAGCAGGGGGAGTGCCGGGGCGAGTTCCGCGAATCTGAGCCCTCGCTGTCTCTCAATTTCTCTGATCATGATCTGGGCCTGGGCGCCTTGGTCAGCAATGAATTTCAGGATCTCCTGCCGTTCGGTGCCTTGAACTTCCGTGAGCTTCAGGAGCTGTCTTGATTTTAATTTGAGGTGGATTCCGAAGGTTCCTACTTCATGCCGAAAATCCGAATAGACCTGGGCATTCGGATCGAAATGCGAAACGGGCCGATTCACATGGAATTTTTCCGCACGCATGGTTGGACTTTTCAAGGCCCGCTTTTCTGGCCGATTGAGATAAGAAATGAGGTTCTCGACGCGGGCTCCGGTTTTTTCCACGGTGAAGGGGATGCCGAGTTCCTCGGAGGAGCGGGCGAGAATTCCCGCGGTTTCATTGGCGGCAATGATCTGCCCAGTTCTCTTTTCAAAAAGGAGTTCGCCGGCCCAGCTGATTTTTCGAATATCTTGACCGGTCTGTTTTCTCACCGATGCGAGGAGCCCCGCGTGGCCATCACTGATCTGCTGGCCCAGCACCAGAAGCGGCTTGCCATCGGGGGTTTCTGCCAGGATACCGATCAAAACCGGCGGACCTTTCCTGGGTAGCAGTCCCGGGGCGAGCTTTGCGACCGGGGTCGTCTTCAGAGCGTCCGAGAGTGCGTTCACGCAGGGGGATTGGGCAGTGGCTGTGATGCTCGACAAGAAGCTGAGCAGTAGTGCAGACGCTACGGCAGGGAATCTCGGTGCCATAGTTCTATTTTCCTGCTTTTCTGGCCGTTTCGCCAAGGAAAAGTCATCGGAGGTCCCGAACAGCGCTAATAAGTGCCTGCACCCTGCTTTAATCCTTTCTCCGCCCGACTGGCATTAAGCAAATGGCGCCAAAAGGGCTTGGAATGCTGTCACCGCAGTCGTGAGAGCCAGTTTAAGACGACAGCAGATACCCAGAAATGCTCGTCTTTGTAATAAAACGACTGTCATTAAATATTACCTTTTCGGCCAGATGGGCACTGCCCAGATGTTCCTAAAGGATGGCCGAAATAGGGATATTCTTATCTGTAACCGTCTTTCTGGCTGGCAACTTCTGCGCGCCCCGGCATCACCGGAATGCGCATTTTCATTGAGTTTTGAATATCGGCATGCATAATTTAGGAAGGAGGTAATTCTTAATGGCTCTTCGCATACTGACGCATATTGCTGTTATCTACTTCCTTACTTTGAATGTGGGGGCCTACGCCTCGGATCTCTGGGAAGTGCTATTCCAAAATAAATGCGCACTTGAAACTCCCGGCGGCAGGCAAATCGAACTCAAACGTGAAGCTGTCGTTGAAGATCCGAAGATTGACGATGCCACAATGACTCTAAGTGCGCATGAAGGGTACACCTTTCGTGTCGAACGAAATCGTTTATATAAAGACGTTTTCTTGTTCGTTTCTGAGATTCCCGGCGCGACATTTAAGTATCATTTCTTTCTGTTTCGAAACACAAAGCGAGGACCTGAGCTCGCCGGATACGCTGGTGCCAATTCCTTAGCAGACCTCGAAAGAGAAATCGAATGGGATTCCAAAAAAGCCCGCGTACTTTGTGGAAGTGCAAAATCTAAAGCTCATCACAGGGAACTTTCGCCTGCTCAAGGCTGTAAAGACGTCGCGAGCTGTTTAAAGAATATTGAAAAATCCAGAGGCAGCACGTCTATAAGGGCTCATAGCGTCAGCGATGCGAAACAAAAGACGTCGACATCTGAGTCCGTTCGCAGCCCCGAAGCGAAAGGTTCGGCCACTGGCTCTACCAATGCCGCGCGGTAATGCCCGTTACAGACTATTTTAGCCGCCCGTATGAGTTCTGGAAAGGAATCTCTGGTTTAGCAGTCAAGCCATGGCCGGAAATACAGAGAATTTTAGGCATACTGGGCCACTACATACCGGCAACTCCAAGGAGTGTGGTTCTGTCAAAACCTGGAGTAAGGTTCTGAATATTTCAAAAGCATCGCCATCTAAGCAGTTTTAAATGATCAACTACAAAACAAAGCAGCTGATCGAGAATACTCCCCGTTCGAAAGTTCGCTCGGCCAGCATGGGGATAATCGTCCAATCACTTGTGTCCGGGAGCGACTGCTGCTGATGGAGCTGCAAGATCCAGTGAGCACCGATCAGTGCGATCATTTGCCCGGGAGGTCGAAGCCTGGGTTAGAGCGAGGGTGAGTTCATCGAGGCAAGGGGATTGTGAGCAGTGGTAAGCAGGCGCGCGACAGGACGACAGGAAATCTCGGTGCCATAGTTCCATGTCTCTGCGTTTTTGGCTGTTGCCAAGAAAAATCATCGGAGGTCCTGAACAGCGCTTAACGTTTTCTGCACCCTGCTCAAACCTTTCTCAGTCCTAACCGTTCTGAAGCAAGGGTACCCCACAAAGGCCAGAGCTTTGGCCAGCATCTGGCGCGCACCTGAACGAGCGATTCAACCAAAGACGAATTGAATAATTGGGTTCAGCATATCAGCGTTGCCTCTCGCCCGGAAAGGGCGCTATTTGGTTTGTGACCAAACAAGGCTACGCTGATATGCTTTAAATCGCCTATATCACTAGTAAGCAAATGCTGAGACTTTGCCTTCCGTGTAGACCTGACCTGTGATCCAGGTTGCTGGCAGTGAAAGCAGCCCAGAAGACTTACTTGTCTCACAGGGGCCTGCTCCTACCACATCCCTGAAGGCCAGGGTCCCATTCAGACCGAGTAGGGCAATCCAGTACTTCTGACCCGAAGTCAGGGAGACCGCGGGAATTGATAAAATATTCCATCTCCCGGGCACCGCGCTCACTGATGCCTGAGAAAGCAAGCTGCCAGGATGTCCGTAATTGTCACGATAGATACCGACAATCAACTTGGTAGCCTTTGTGGTGGCATCCAAGAATACAGATACTTTGCTGACCGAGCTGGATCGGGTTGCGATGGAGCTGAAAGCTTCTGCAGAACCCGCCACATTGCTATCAACATTGGCCACAAGAGATGAATTACCAATCACGGCACTCACCGTGGTTGGCGTCGGGGTCGGAGTTGGGGTCGGAGTTGGGGTCGGAGTTGGGGTCGGAGTTGGGGTCGGAGTTGGGGTCGGAGTTGGGGTCGGCGAAGCCGAGGGTACAAAGACTACATCACGGAAATAATTGCTATTCTTAAACGAGTTGTTCGGGTAATCACCCCGGGCGCCAAAGAGGCCATTAAAATTATCAGCAACCGAGCTGAGATCATTATTCGCAACCACAGAAGCCAAGCCATCGATCGTGGTCGCATAATGAGAATTTGTGTTAACGGTGACAGTGTAAATCGTATTTGCGGAAATATTGAGCGGAGTTGAAAGCGTCGCCACCTGCCAGCCGGAGGCGCTTTCATTTACGAAATTGACACTCGCCAGCTGGGGATTTCCCGGAGACGTCGACCAGATTCTGCCTGTGTGCGAGCCGGATTCACTCGGTGCTTTGTAGTACCGGATGGCCTTGATCTGTCCGGCGGTAGAGCTCTTGAACTTCATTCCAAGCTCATACGGAACGCCATCAGCCTCATTCGGGAGAGCGGGGATTTGCGTTGAAAAAATCGACTGACCTCCGGGAATGGGCGTCGGGGTGGCAGCGACAAAAACAATATCCCGGAAATAGTTGCTTTTATTCGAGGACTGGGTCGGATAGTAGCCGATAGGGCCAAAGATGCCGTTAAAATTATCAGCAACCGAGCTGAGATTATTATTCACAACCTCAGTAGCCAAGCCATTGACCGTGGCAGCATAATGAGAATTTGTGTTTACGGTGACAGTGTAAATCGTATTTGCGGAAACGTTGAGCGGAGTTGAAAGCGTCGCCACCTGCCAGCCGGAGGCGCTTTCATTTGCGAAATTGACACTCGCCAGCTGGGGATTTCCCGGAGACGTCGACCAGATTCTGCCTGTATGCGAGCCGGATTCACTCGGTGATTTGTAATACCGGATGGCCTTGATCTGTCCAGCGACAGAGGTCTTGAACTTCATTCCAAGCTCATACGGAACGCCATCAGCCTCATTCGGGAGAGCGGGGGTTAGCGTTGGAAAAAGCGACTGATTGCCGGGGATGGGCGTCGGGGTGGCAGTCGGGGTGACTGTTGGGGTGACTGTTGGGGTGACTGTTGGGGTCGCTGTAGGAGTCGGTGTCGGGCCGACGGTGCCGATCATCGGATTGAGGTTGGCATCCGTCTTGGACGGTCTGTCCGTGGTGATCACAATGTCATCCATGTACATCGTTTGCGCTTGAGCAGTGCCGTTATTCCAATTGGCCATGAAGAATGCAACATTATCAGATACGGCTGACGCACTCGGCATGGTGCGGCTCGTGGTATCTTCAAGAATGAGTTGACCATTTTTCCAAATTCGGAAAATGCCCTGAGTTTCAGAGAGCTTCACGTACATTTCTATGCATTGCCAATTATCAACATCAAACCCCACGGAAGCACGAGGCTGCACGTCGGCTATTTCGCTGGACAGCATGATTTGGTTTTGAGTATTTCCGAAAACTGAAAGATAGCCAACATTCGGGAATTTGACCGCGCGCAATACTTTGATTGCTTGGTCACCCAGGCCAGCCGCGTTCCCCCAGCTCCAAGGAGAAGCGAAATAATAGTAAGCGCGGGCCCAGAGTTCTGTCCCCTTTGCTAGATTTTGAGGATAATAAAGAAGCCCGTAGGTCCCACCATCTCCTTGGGTCATGTACATTTTCGCGGATTGTGAGCCGCCAAAAGCACGTTCACTCGAAACCGTTACGCTCGATCCGTTTGCTCCGGACAATGTTCCGCTATCATGAAAACCGCCGCCATTCGGTTCAAAATCAGCCGAAACCGTCCACGCACCCGCGAATGTCGGAAAACAAAGAACCGCTAATATTCCTGCGACCCATGGCAGAGTCAATTTTTTTCTAGCAATACACATATGAAGCCCCCGGCTTTTTTAAAATCTCATGAAATGGTAGTTTTATAATTTTAGCCACAGCCGCTCGTCATGTGAACATAATTAATCGTGCCATCCCGTCTTTCGAAAGATTTGCTTTTAGTTTGCGTGTACTAAAGTATTTATATTTAGCCCCAGAGACGATCTCCTTGGGACCATGTCTTTTCCGTGCCATGTTTTCTCACGAACCGCGTGTGTCGCGCAGGTTCGCCCTCTAAAGGGCTTGGAATGCTGTCGCCTCGGTCTTGAGGCTAGTTCTTGGCGAAATATTCTTTGTGGTCATTTCGGACACAGGCAACTCCCGATCAGATTGGTTGGATTTTATGCGGACTGATCTTATACTGCAATTAGGCGGAAATTCAATGAGAGCGCTTATACTCCTTACACTGTCGATATTTTCTCTTTCTCAGGCATTCGCAAACGCTGCTGAAAGAAAAAGTATTCGTCAACTTCGAGGCGAACTTACAAAACAGTTTCTTGTGACAGGCGCAGCCTGCGGCCCGACATGGACCCGAATCGCTTTAGGAGCTTTGGTTGAAGCTCTTCCTGTCGCTGGTCTCGGGCAGGTTATGGTGGACCGATGGACGGGAAATGGCGAACGCGCAAATGATGTCATGGGCGAAAAAGCGCTTGTCATTCTCGGTGGTGGGCTACTTTGCGAGCTGGCTACATTTGCAGTCGGAGGAGCAAGTGATTGGTTATCTCACGGTGAAATCAGTAACACTACAAAGCGTATTCTCAAAGAACAGTGCTTTTACCGAACAAGGTTAATGAAAGAAGAATTAGCAGACAAGGGATCCTGCGGAGATGAAAAGCGAAAATATACAAGAATCCTCAATGAGCTGACTGTGGCGAATCTCATCGAGGGCAATATCGCGGGCAAAGATGCGCGAAGCTGTCACGCTCCATTGAAGGTTTTAGGGGTCGAGTCTGATATTGAACAACGCTGGACTAATGAAGGGTCAGCTCTTGTGGTACCGGCACGCTAGAATTTTTTTTCAGTACATTTGTACTATATTAACTATCAGCAATCCTGGGTCACTCGCCTGCGCGGAAAATGCTAGTTAAGCAGTCAAGCCGCGTGTGGTTCCGTCAAAATCCTGGCGTAAGCCCGCTATGGGTGTGAATATTTCAAAAGCATCGCAATCTGAGCAGTGCTAAAATCCCCTGATATGACCGAAGTTCGTGTCGACCTGCTGATAGCAGCGCTTTTGGGCGGACCCGCCTTGATTGGCTGGGGAATGATCAACTACAAGAAAAAGCAGCTGATCGATAATACTCCTCGTTCGAAAGTCCGCTCGGCCAGCATGGGAATGATCGAGTTAAAGGGGTTTGCAGAGCCCTGGAAAAAAATCCAAGCACCCGTATCGGGCAGCGAGTGCTGCTGGTGGCGCTGCAAAATCGAAAAACATGTCCGTTCAGGCAAAAGCAGCCGCTGGCAGACGATTAAGCAGGTCGATTCCGTTTTGCCCCTTTATCTTGTGGACGAAACGGGCAGGATTCTCGTCGATCCTTCTGGTGCGGAAGTGGATGCCATCAGTAAGACCCAACCCTGTACGGGAAGTGAACCCTACTTCACAACAATGGGAGTTCTCAAACAGACGGGATTTCTGAGCCTTTTTGATATCGGCTCCAGATACCGGGTGACCGAGGAGCGGATTCCGATTCAGGCCCCACTTTATGTACTGGGCGAACTTATGCAACGCGCGGAAGCACTCGAAGCGCGCAGACAACGTTATCAGGACATGATTCGAGCTGTTAAAAAAGATTCCGTCAAAATGGCTGTCGTGGATACGAATAAAGATGGCGTTGTTGATGGACACGAGTGGGACGTCTATCGCGCTCAGTTGGAAGCGCAGTTCATTCTGGAAGAGGAAAAGCGGGCGGCCGGGGAAGACAAGCTGATTGTGCGGCTGCCGCGCAATTCAGAGCCTTTCATTCTTTCAGTCCATGAGGAAAAATCCCTCAGTTCCAAATATGCGCTTCTGGCTTTTGGTCTGATCCCCCTCGGCATCGCGGCCAGTGGTTTTGGAGTATTCTACGGGCTGAGTATCGGAATTCCCCAGACGCAGATGATTCTGGGTTGGCTTGCATGCACGATGCTGGGCCTGCGGCTTTCATTTTCTTTAAGAGGTCCGGCCAGGCGCTGGGCTGCTAAACTAGGAGTACTGAGATGACGTTGATTCCCTTTGTAATTTTGGCTCTGATTGTGTTTGTTGCGCTTGCCTACGGAGTGGCGATTTATAACGGCCTGGTTGCCGTCAAAAACAATATCGACAAAGCCTGGGCAAATATTGATGTGCTTTTGAAGCAGCGCCATGACGAAATTCCAAAGCTCATCAAAGTCTGTGAGGGCTACATGGTGCATGAACGCGGGGTCATTGACCAGGTCCTCAAGGCGCGCGACGGCTTAATGGCCGTACATGCGCAACCCGCGAAGGCCGGCGCGGCGGAAAGTGCGCTGCGTGGAGCCATGGGTAAACTTTTTGCGCTCGCCGAAGCCTATCCGGATCTCAAGGCCCAGGCGTCTTTTCAGCAGCTCCAGCAAAGGATTTCCAGCCTCGAATCCGATATCGCTGATCGTCGGGAGTTCTACAATGACTCCGTGAACACGTACAATATCCGGATCGAATCATTCCCAGATATGATCGTGGCACGCTGGATGCTGCTGGCTCAGCGAGAAATGTTCAAGATCGAGGCATCGGACCGGCAGGACGTGGAAATCAAATTTTCACATCCGCTCGGGTAACGGAATTCCCAGAAGCGTCAGTCCCTGGTTCAGAATTCGGCGCGTGGCCTCAACCAGCATGAGCCTGCCGTGGGTGAGCTCAGGTGCTTCCCCGAGGACCCGGCATTCACGGTAAAACGCATTGAAGGCCTTCGTCACATCAATCAGGTAACTCGCAAGCTGGCTCGCTTTCGCAAAGGAAAGCGTGCGCTCCAGATGAAGCGGGAATTGACCGAGCGTCTTGATCAGCGCAAGTTCTTCGGCCTTTTCAAGGCGATCTGCCGCAGTTGGGGAGAAACTGAGTTCGCCGGGAAGCTGGTCGGTTTCGCGCGCCTTGCGCAAGATGCTCAGGCAGCGGGTATGGGCGTACTGTAAATAGGGGCCGGTTTCGCCTTCGAAATCCACTACGCGCTCAACATCAAATTCCACATCCCGAACGGGATCGGTATGAAGATCGTGGAAAACCACCGCGCCAATTGCAACCGCTTCGGCAGTGGCTTCGTTCACGACCGTGCCGGTGCCCTCTGGCTTGCTGGGGTCTTTGGCTCTTTCCGTCATGAGTTGCTCAACACGTTCTTTGGCCAGACTGAGTACTTCTTCCAGGGTGACAAAATTTCCCTTGCGGGTCGACATTTTCAGGTCTTTAAAACGATACAGCCCGGACGGTACATGCTCGCAGCGAACTTCCCATTCCAGGCCCATCTTCCGCAGAACGCCGAAAACCTGCTCAAAGTGCAGCTTCTGTTCGCCACCGACGATATAGGTCATGCGGTCGAAGTGGAACTGGTTGTAGCGGTAAATCGCGGCAGCGACATCGCGAGTGGCATAAATCGTGGCGCCGTCTTTTTTCTGCATGATGCAAGGAGGGATTTCCTTCCCGTCGCGGTTCGTGACAGGAACCACCCAGGCGCCTTCGCTTTCAACAAGAAGGCCGCGCTGACGTAGCTCTTGAAGCAGGGGTTGGAGCTGATTTTTGTAGAAACTCTCTCCCCAGACGTGGTCAAACTTGACGCTTAGGCGCTTGTAGCTGCGGTCGAATTCGCGCATGGAGACATCGACGCATTTTTTCCACAGAGCGGTGATCGCCGGATCGCCTTGCTCGAGCTTCAGGAAGGCTTCGCGGGCTTCGTCTTCGAGGGCGGGATTGTTTTCGACTTCTTTGTTGACCTTCACGTACAGATCAACCAAATCCATCATTCCGAGATCCGACTCGACGGTTTTATTGAAGAGTCGAAACGCAACCGTCAGCATTCCGTATTGCTTGCCCCAGTCCCCCAGGTGATTGATCGAAACAACATCATAGCCGCGGTAACGGCCGATCCGGTCCAAGGCCGCGCCGAGAGCAGTCGGACGCAAGTGGTAAATATTGAGGGGTTTTGCGACATTCGGGGAGCTGTATTCGAGGACCCACTTACCGCGGGTTTTCTCTGCGAGTTTTCCGTACTGACCTGAGCCCGTACCGGCCAGAAAGTCCTGCAGCAGCACCCGCCGGGCTTCGATGGGTGAGGTGGTGAAGTTCACATAGGGACCGACGGCAGCAACGCTCAGGCTTGCAGGCACCACTCCTTTGGCATTCAGGTCCGCGACGATTTGCAGGGCAACCTGTGGGGGGGATTTTCGGAACTCTTTGGCCAGCTTGAAGCAGGGGAAACCAAAGTCGCCCAGCTTGGGATCGGGCGGCGTTTCGAGGTCGGTGATCTGTATAGGAGTCTGAAGCACTGCGTTAAGTGCGTTAAGTGCCAGTTTAGCAAAGCGTTCCATGGCCAGTAGCATTAACGCTGCTCCAGGAATTAGTCAATTACGCCCTAAGCGGGCTTACTGAATATGTTCAATCATTTCGTTTCAAAGATTTCAGCGATTCAGCCGATGAGTCTATGAGGAAGTGGATTCATGGAAAGAGTCATAAAATTTAAATTGAATAAAAATGTCATGGTGCTTCTGGGGCTACTGGTCAGCTGCAGCAGCTTTGCCGGGACCTTGCTTGCACGAGGACCCTCCGCCGAAGGGGTCTTGCGGGAAGAGGAGTCCTATCCGGAATCCCGGTTCGGTCAGCAACCCAAGGCGCCTGAACTGGGCGTCGGTCGTGGCTATGCTTCGCGGGCAGTGACAGAAATGGAAGCACGGGACGAAGATTTGGATGGGGCTTTCGGGGGTGAAAGAAACCCTGCAGGACTGGAAACCAAGCCGAAGGGTCCCGCAGACCTGGAACTTGCCGCAAGAAACCCTCCGCGAACCGTGCCGGCACCAAGCGCACCCCGGGCCGTCGAAGGCACCTCTGCACGTCAGGGCGTCCAGGAGATTGCGCTCATCGCGGGTGATCTGGGCTATTTTCCGAAGACTCTGTTTGTCTCACGCGATGTTCCTGTCCGGTTGTTTGTCACGGGTGCTTCCAAAAACACCCTTTGCATCATGATGGATTCATTTCAGGTTCGCAAACAGGTCCGTTCCCAGAAAATCGAGGAAATCACTTTCACGCCAACTCTGCCCGGCAAGTATCGGTTCTATTGCCCGGTCAACGGCATGGAAGGCACTTTGATTGTAAAAGAATTTTCTTCCGCAATCTTGAGTAACTAAGATCAAAGTCCGCCAGTTTATAAGGAGTTTCAGTGGGAGTATTCAGCGAATCCATCGGAGTATTTCTCGGACCGGTTAAAGAGTATCTGGAAGACGACGCGGTTACCGAAGTGTTGGTCAATGGCCCCAATGAAGTATTCATCGAAAAACGCGGTTTGCTCGAGCGAACTGCAGCCAAGTTTCTTGACGAACAGGCGCTGCAGGCGGCGGTTCGGAATATTGCGCAGTTCGTGGGCCGTCGCATTGACGAGGAGAATCCCCGGTTGGATGCTCGGTTGCCTGACGGCAGTCGAGTGGCCGCTGTGCTGCCTCCCTGCTCGAGAAAGGGCACTACACTTTCGATCCGCAAGTTCTCAAAGGCAGTTCCGACTTTCGTGGATTTGATCAACCGCGGATCCATTTCAAAAGACGCCGCGCGCTTCCTGGACGTCTGCGTTTATCTTGCGAAGAACACCATTGTCGCGGGTGGCACGGGTTCCGGGAAAACCACGTTGCTGAATGTCCTGGGTTCCCGCTGTCCAAAGACCCAGCGGGTGCTCGTGATCGAAGATTCATCTGAATTGAAGATTCACACGGATCATGTTGTCTATTTTGAAACAAAGCCCGCCGACGCTTCGGGTAAAGGAGAGGTGACGATTCGGGATCTGGTCCGCTCGGCCCTTCGTTTGCGCCCCGACCGGATTATTGTAGGCGAAGTACGCGGTGCTGAAGCTTTGGACCTGATTACCGCAATGAACACGGGTCACGGTGGCTCGATGGGTACCACTCACGCCAATACCCCTTATGATACTTTGATCCGGCTTGAAACGCTGGCCATGATGGGTGACTCCAATGTGCCTCCAGCCGCAGTACGCCGCCAGATCGCTTCGGCGGTGAATCTGGTTGTACAGATTCGACGATTCAATGATGGCAGTCGCAAGGTGAGTGAGATCAGCGAGGTGATTCCCGATGTCGATGAGCACGGAAGGTACCAGCTTCACAATATTTACAAATTCGTCCAGAAAGGCCGCACGCAGGAAGGGCAGATTGTGGGCGAGTTGGTTGCGACCGGATATATTCCCAGTTTCATGAGCGAGATTGAGCTGAATCAACTGCCGTTTGCGCGAGACAAATTCACGCCCCCGCAGTGGTATACGGATCTTCTGGCGCAAGGAAGAACGGCGGCCTAGTCGTTCTCGATTTCTACAAAAAATGCAGCCAAAGTGGGGTAACCCAGCGCTTTTGAAATTGCGACCAGAGTGAGAAGTCTGGGGTTGCTCCTGCCTGCAATGATTTCCCGAATGCTCGAACGCGCAACGCCGGCTTTGAATGAGAGCCACTCGATGGGCTTGTCGTTTTCAAAAAGGTACTTGTGGATTTTAAGCCCAATACGCCTGACGATAATCTGGTTTGAGCGACTGAGGTTGCTAGGTCTCGACACAGCTGATCTCCAATGCTGATGGTTGCTCCTATATTCCAATGCGCGCAGAAATGACGGCGGTTTGCCGGCCTTTTTTATATTCAAAACGCGGACTCAGCGGATTATCAGAATAGCCGGCGCGCTCAGTAATAGTCGTCTGCTTTGAAGGGCCCCGTAAACAGCAACGTAAATGCTCCTCGATTATAAAAGCCGGTATACCGCCGCTCGGTAAATGCCGTTGGCATATCCTGAGCCTTTTAATCCCGGAGATGCACCGCTTGGATCAAGCAGAAATAATGGTCGTGGATGATGACCCAATGCTGAGAGCAACTCTTGTCATTGCTCTCGAAATGGAGGGGTACTCCACTATCTCAGCAGCAGACGGCCAAGAGGCTTATCGCCTGCTTCAAGCTGCTATCAAGCTTCCCTCGTTGCTGATTCTGGATTTGCGGATGCCCATTATGACCGGTGGTGAACTTCTGAAGCGGCTAAATTCCTATGCCGACCCGCGATTTGCAAAGTTGCCGGTTTTGATTGCAACAGCTGATCAGCAAATAGAGCCGGAAGTTGTTGCGCTTGCCAAGGCGGTTATTCGCAAGCCGTTCGATCTGCTGGACTTCCTAAATGAGGTCCGCCGGCTGCTTTCAGCTCAACCACTCAAATAGCAATTGTTAAGAAGCCAAAGCCGCCTTAAGGATTTATTAAACTTCACCGATACATACCTTAGATAGGCGGTAGTTGTATGAAAAAGCTTTGGATCGCTTTGGTATTATTTCTGATTCTCCCGGGAATGTCCGTAGCGGATACTTTCAGCACAGAAAGACCCTGGTCGGGTACTTCGACCGAGTTCCGGGTTAAAAAAACGAAGAAGGCCAAAAGGAAACCCGCTTCAAAGAAGAAGACCAAGAAGTATTCAAAAAAACAGGCACAGGCAAAAAAGATTGTCAAAAAGCAAGCCAGGAAGCACGCTAAAATCGCCAAAATCAAAAAATCCAAAGGCGCAAAAAACCACGCCCAAAAGACGTCCAAGGCAATAACTTACGCCGCGAAGCAGGGCAAACACGGAAAATCCCGCTCTATCGCGAGTACTGGCAAGAAATCAAAAAACAGCAAAGCCAAAAAGAAACAGCAAAAATATCGGCAGAAGCACCGCTCGAATCAGCAGTCCGATCTGGAAAATGAAAATTGGTGACTGATGGGATGGACTCCCGGTGAGGGATGGTTTTCATGCCAGCAGAATACAAGCTCAAGGATCTGATCCCTGTTCCTCAAATCCAGGCCCTGCTCGATACCCTGAATGAGACTTGCGGAATTCCATCGGCAATCATGGACATGGAAGGCAATATTCTCACGGCTTCGGGTTGGCAGGATATCTGTGTCAATTTTCACCGAAAATGTCCCGCGACTGAACAATTCTGCAAAAATAGTGATCTGATCCTCGCTAGAGGGGTTGCAAAGACCGCTGCCCTGATGATTCACGAATGCTATCTTGGCCTGACCGATTCGGCGATACCGATCGTCGTGGATGACCAGCATCTCGGAGTAGTCTTTACCGGACAATTCTTCACGCGAGAACCGGACAAGGACAGATTTACTCAGCAGGCGCGGCAATTTGGTTTTGACGAGAAAGCGTACCTCGAGGCGCTCGCCCGGGTTCCGGTCATTTCGGAAGAGCGTTTTAAAAAAAATTTGAAATTCCTGGTTCATTTCGCAGAAATGCTGGCGAGCCGGGGACTTCAACATAAACGGCAGCTCGAAATCCAGAGCCGTATTAAAAAATCAGACGCTTTGTATCGCGACCTGGCTGAAAACTCGGAGGATCTGGTCTGGCAGAGTGATGCGGAAGGTCGCTATACTTATCTGAATCCGGCTTGGGAAAAAACTTTCGGGTACCCCATCAGCGAGATGCTCGGGCGCAGGTTTTCCGATTTTCAGGAACCAGAAGCCGCTGCCAGGGACGACAGAGGGTATCTGGTTCTTCTGAAGCGAGGCTCTGTCCGGGGTTATGAAGCGACTCACCGCGGCCGAAACGGGAGAATTATTCATCTCATCTTTAATGCAAAAGTCGTTTTCGATGAAAACGGCGAAATAGCCGGGACCCGCGGCACGGCAATCAATATTTCAGAACGCAAGAGAGTCGAGGAGGCTTTGCGAAAGCAGAATGCCTTGATGAACACCATGCTCGAGAATCTACCCATCGGAATTTTCATGGTGAGTGTGCCGGACGGCGTCCCTTTGATCGCCAATGAACATGCGAAGAGAATTATGGGCCGAGGAATCATGCCGTCGGCGACGCGGGAGAATCTTTCCGAGGTTTACCGGGCGTATCGCGCGGGAACGCAGATCAGGTATCCGACTTCTGAGATGCCCATCGTCATGGGCATGGTTGGGAAGTTCGGTCATATCGATGATATGGAAGTTGAAAAGCCCGATGGCAGCCGTGCACTTGTCGAAATTATCGGCTGTCCGGTTCGCGACGACCAGGGAAAGATCTGGGCAAGTCTGGTGGGTTTTCTGGACATTACGGAACGCAAAGCCGCAGAGCAGGCGATCATTGAATCCAAAGAAACGGCCGAACGGGCTTCGCGGATGAAATCCCAGTTCCTCGATGTCGCTGCTCATGAGCTGCGGACTCCCATTACGGCCTTTTCTCTCATGGTTCAAGTTGCCCAGAAAAGAGTGGAGCAGGGCCATGTAATCGATCAAGCCTTCCTGGCCCGACTTCGCGTTCCGGTGAACCGTCTGAGCCGGCTGGTATCTGATTTGTTGGACCTTTCGCGCCTGGAGAGAAATATGGTCTCACTGCGCCGGGAGCGTACGGACGTTGTTCAATTGATATCTGAATCCATGGAGGAGTTTCGCCTGCAAAGCCCCGAGCGGAACTTTATTTTCACGAGCCCCTCGCAAGCTGTTGAGCTGGAGCTTGACCCCATCCGTATCAATCAAGTCCTTTCGAATCTTCTCGATAATGCCAATAAATATACTCCGCCGGGTCGGCCCATCGAAGTCTCACTCGAGCGGCGCGGAGGCGTGGTCCGCGTTTCCGTGATCGATCAGGGGGCAGGCATTTCGGCGGAGCTTAAAACGAGATTATTTTCCGGTTTTTCCCGAGGCACTTCAGAGGCAACTGTCCGCAGCAGTGGCCTGGGGCTGGGACTTTCCGTTTGCCGTGAATTAATCCAGCTTCATGGCGGAAAAATTGATTTCATCAGCCAGGAAGGACAGGGGAGCACGTTTTATTTCGAACTCAGCTGAAGTCCGAGTCGAGGGTCGCGAGTTCGGGTAAAGTGAACTTGCCGTCTTTGCGGATGAGCTTGTCATCGAACCAGATTTCGCCACCGCCGTACTGCGGTGTCTGGATCAGGACCAGATCCCAGTGGACGGCCGAGCGGTTTCCGTTATCCGCATCATCGTAGCTGTTGCCCGGCGTGAGGTGAATGGAGCCTTTGATCTTCTCATCGAAAAGTGTGTCGTTCATTGGATCGGTAATGAAGGGATTGACGCCGATCGCAAATTCTCCGAAATAGCGCGCACCCGCATCGGAACTGAAGATCTGCTCCAGCTTGTCCATGTGCTCGGGAGCGGAGAACTTCTCGATCCGACCGTTTTTTACTACAAATTCGATGTCCCTGAAGAGCATGCCCTGATTAAAGGAGGTCGTGTTGTAACGGATTGTCCCGTTCATGGATTCCCTGACCGGCGCCGTGTAAATTTCGCCATCGGGGATATTGACTTTTCCGTCGCACTTGATCGCGCGGATTCCCTTGATTGAAAAAGCGATGTCCGTACCGGGAGCGACGATCCTCACTCGGTCTGTTTTTTCCATCAGTGCTTTGAGCGGGTTCATGGCTTCGGACATTTTGGAATAATTCAGATTGCAGACTTTGAAATAAAAATCCTCGAAAGCTGTCATGCTCTTCTTTGCGGCGACGGCCATGGCGGGATTGGGATAGCGCAGCACCACCCAGCGCTTCTTGAGGCGCGTGGTCATGTGTACTTCCTGGGAAAAATGCGTTTGGCGCCACTTCTGGGCATTGGGACTGATATCCCCAAGATCGTAGGGATTGGTGTTCCCGCGAACACCGACGTAGGCATCCACGCGCTCCATGATCGCTTTGTGGAAGGACGCCCAGGCGATGTGCTGATCTTCACTGGCATTCAGCAGAAAGGGCTTCGTCAGCTCGTCATCAAACTGGCTCCAGTAGGGAATCGCACCTGCGGAAGTGGCAGCCCGGATCAGCTCTTTGCCGAGGCCCTGAGTGGCGGCGCCGATCATGTCTATGTACAGGACCTGGCCTTTCTTCAGTTCGAGGGCGTAATGGACGATATTGTTTGCAAGTTGCGTGAGGCGGGTATCCGTATTCATATTAGTGACCTGTTCCTTTCACCTGATTGACGAGTTGCTCGATTACGCCTTTGGCATCGCCGAAAACGAGTGAGCAGTTGGGATAATAAAACAGGGCATTGTCGACGCCGGCATAGCCTGCCTTCATGGAGCGCTTGTTCACGAAAACCTGCTTGGCTTTATAAGCTTCCAGAATTGGCATTCCGTAGAGGGGGCTTGCCTTGTTGGTCTTTGCATCGGGATTGACCACGTCATTCGCGCCGACGATCAGAGCGACATCGCAGGTGGAGAACTCGGCGTTGATCTCATCCATTTCAAAAACACTGTCGTAAGGAATCTCGGATTCGGCGAGCAGGACGTTCATGTGTCCCGGCATGCGGCCAGCGACCGGGTGAATGGCAAATTTGACGGAAACGCCTTTTTCGGTCAACGTCTCATAAAGTTCCTTCGTGGCATGCTGGGCCTGCGCCACCGCCATACCGTAACCGGGGACGATGATGACCTTGCTGGAATTCTCAAGCATGAAGGCCACGTCTTCGGTGGCTGCTGATTTGACGCCTTTGCCCGGTTGCGCGGCTGCAGCCACGGTTGCTTCTCCGCCGAACCCGCCGAGAATCACACTGAAGAAGCCGCGATTCATCGCTTTGCACATGATGTAAGAGAGGATCGCGCCGCTTGAACCGACCAGGGCGCCCGTGGTGATCAGGAGATTATTGTTCAACGTGAAACCCGTTGCAGCTGCGGCCCAGCCAGAATACGAATTCAGCATCGAGACGACGACGGGCATGTCGGCTCCGCCGATCGGGACGACGAGCATGACACCGAGAGCAAAAGCAATCGCCGTCATGATTAGAAAGGCGGCAAAATTCGTATAATCCATGATGAAAGCCGCGGCACAGCCGATCATGGCAAGGCTCAGAAGCAAATTAAGAAGGTGCTGCCCCTTGAAAACCAGGGGATTACCACTGAAAGTTCCCTTCAGCTTGCCCCAAGCCACGATCGAGCCCGTGAAGGTGACCGCGCCGATGAAGCTTCCTGCCGCGAGTTCATAAAGCAGGAGAGTGTCCATGTGGCCGGTCTGCATGTGGTCGTAATAGGTACCGGCAGCTACCAGGACTGCTGAGAGACCAACAAAGCTATGTAATGCTGCTACCAGTTCAGGCATCGAGGTCATTTCGATTTTGAGCGCGACGACTGTTCCAATGAGCGCGCCTGCGGCGAGGCCAGCCAGAATCCAGGTATAATGAGTTACGTCGGGATGCGAAACCGTGGCGATAACCGCAATGGTCATGCCGATCATCGCAAAAAGATTGCCTCGCAGGGCGGTCCTGGGCGAAGCCAGACCTTTTAAACCCAGGATGAAAAGAATGGTTGCGATCAGGTAAACAAAAGCAAAGAAATCGGGGTTGAGTGCATTCATGACGATTCTCTATTTCTTCTTTTTGAACATGGCGAGCATGCGATTGGTCACGACAAAGCCGCCGAAAATATTGATTGAGGCCAGCATCACCGCAAAAAAGCCAACGAGCTGCATCGAAAGAGGTAGATCTGTTTTGCCTGCCACGAGAATCGCGCCGATGACGACGATCGCGCTGATGGCGTTCGTGACGGCCATCAGTGGCGTGTGCAGGGCCGGGGTCACCCCCCAAATCACGTGGTAACCCACAAAGCAGGAGAGGACGAAAACATAGATTCCGATCATTGTTGGCGACATGGTTAGGGCTCCGGTTATTTTTTGAGGCGGCTCTGTCCTTGGTGGACAGCGAGAACGCCCGCGATGATATCGTCTTCAAGGTTGAGATTCAGCGTGGGGGGGGTGCCCGGGGTCACAAACAGTGCCATCAGATTCAGCATGTTGCGCGCCCAGAATTCGCTCGCATCTGCCGGCACCAGCGCCGGATAATTCGTGATTCCCACAAGCGTTACTCCATGCTTGACGACGATGGCATCCGCTTCCGAAAGCGGGCAATTGCCGCCGTTGGCGGCCGCCATGTCGATCACGACTGAGCCGTGGCGCATCCCTTTGAGGCTTTCTTCAGTCAAGAGTACCGGAGACTTGCGCCCCGGGATATTGGCTGTGGTGATGATGATATCAAATTTTTTCAACTTCTCGGCGAGCAGGGTCTGCTGTTTTTTCTTTCCTTCTTCCGAAAGTTCCCTGGCATAGCCCCCCGTGCCGCTGCCCTCTTCACCGAGCTCCAGCTCAATGGGTTTGGCGCCGACGGAAATGATCTGTTCTTTGACTTCGGGGCGGATATCGTAAGCTTCGACCTGGGCTCCCATTTTCTTGATCGTGGGAATGGCCTGCAGGCCGGCGACACCGACGCCAAGGACCGCAACTTTGGCCGGCTTGGCGGAGCCCGCCGAGGTCATCATCATCGGAATGAAGCGCTTGTAATGAGTCGCTGCTTCCAGGGCTGCGCGATAACCGCCGATATTTGCCTGGGAGGAAAGCACGTCCATGGATTGTGCACGCGAGGTGCGCGGGAGCAGCTCCATGGCCATGACATTCACGCCATTTGTGGCGAGCTTTTCAAGCAGATCATCACTGCGATAGGGTTCCATTAGTGCGATCAGGAGTGAATTTTTTTTTAAAAAGCTTGCTTCTGAAGCGGTTGGGCGATTGATCTTCAGAACGATTTCGCAACCGAGGACTGAGACACTGTCGCTTAGCTCAGCACCCGCCGCGACATAGGCTTCATCGGAGAAGCTCGCTTGAGCTCCTGCTGCTTTTTCTACCAGTACCTCAAAGCCCTGCTTCACCAGTTTGGTGATCAAGGTCGGTGTGGCAGCAACACGCGTTTCTCTTTCTTTGATTTCTTTCGGGATGCCGATTCTCATGCCGAAATTTTTAAACCAAAGGGTGCGAAATAGAAAGAAGAGATTTGACCCCTCCGGGTGGAGGAGTGCGCCAGTCAAGAGACTTACTTTTCGTGCAAAATCACGTTTCGTGCAGCGGGACCTTTGAGTTGCTCATAAATATCAAATTCCACGACCTGGCCGGGTTCCAGGGTTTTGCGATTGCCTGCTTTTGGATTGGAATGGATTGCGGTGTAGTGAACGAAAATATCTTTGCCTTCCCGGATTTCAATAATGCCGAAGCCTTTGGTGTCGTTGAACCACTTGACGCGACCTACTGCCATGCAGGGGTTCCCTCACTCTCTGAATAAAGTGTGGGGAAAAAGCCGCTCAATGTCAAAAAGACTTATTCTTGACTAAATAAGTCAAAAAAGTGGGTGCTCTATTGGAGTTCTTTACCGATCTTTTCCCGGAGACTTACGATCGTTTTTCCGATCGACTCCTGAATCGCTGCGGTCATTTCATCATTTGGTACTGGCGTGCCGTTTACGAGCTGGAATCTCTTGTCAGAAACGTTGCGGGAGCCCGCACCATCTTTGAAGTTCGGGAACACAATTCCAAAGGTCTTCTGGCGAGTCACCAGGATGAGGGTTGCGGCTACGGAAGCTTCGGCTTTGGAAGCGTTCAATCCCCCGGCCTGAAGTGAAAAGGACATGAACATGGGATCACGGTAGCCGATCTCAAACCGGGCCACGATCACGCCATCGAGATCGAGCTGGTTCGCCAAGCTTGCCAGTTCGGCTACGGCAGACTGGTCCACTGGCTGGGCCCATAGGCCCTCAACCGCTCTCATGCCCGGAGCGGTATTCCAAGTCTGGGATGGCTTTGAGACAAAGCTGCCAAAACTCAGAGTACTGCCTTTGGCCAAAGGTTTACCAGGATTGCTTCTGAAGCTGGTGTAAGGTTGTTTTTCACTGAACTGTTCAAAGGGCACGACTTGGAACCGGGAGAGTTTGCTGAACTCCGACTCGAAGCTTTTGCGGGCGTACTCGAGCAGCGGAGAAGAATGACTGTCGAAAGCAGCCTTCAGCCCAGTTCCCATCCTCAGCGCCGAAGTGGCGGCATCCCAGGGCGAGTCCACTTCAGTTACCTTGTTGTCCTTGAAGTAGTGGAGCTTTGGATTGGAATAGATGCTGACAAAGCCGATTTTCTTAACAGAATCGATCTCCGGCTTTCTAACAATTCCGCCACAGCCGGATAACGCCAATGCCAAAACAATGATGATCCAACTATTCATGAGAGCTCCCCTATGAGTTGAGTTCAGATTTTCCCTGATAAATGGCAAATGAGGAACATAAATATGCAAAATTCTAGCGATGCTCAGGAGTGGAAAAGTCAAAGATCAGTTCGTCAGGTGCAGCATAGCCGAGAACTCGCCTGATCTCACGTTGCTGGACGATTTTGCTTTTCTCAAGGAGGGCGGAGTCCACCTCGAGTTTACGAATGGCTTCGCGGAGGATTTCGGATTGCTGGTTTTTGGATGCCAAAAGGTCCTGCAGCCGAACCAGCTGCAGGACCCCTGGACTACTGATGAAACCGGACAAAAAAAGCAGCCACAGGCTCCAGACGCCGAAAATCGAGGCCCAGATTTTTGTGGCTGTGGTCATTATTTCATGAACCTTTTGTAGATTTCGCGTCCGGCAAATTTTGCGCGGGACCCGAGCTCTTCTTCGATCCGGATGAGCTGATTGTACTTGGCAATGCGATCCGTACGGGAAGCTGAACCCGTCTTGATCTGACCGGCATCGGTACCGACGACGAGTTCCGCGATGAACGTGTCTTCAGTTTCGCCGCTGCGATGAGAGACGATCGAGTTGAAACCCGCCTGGGCTCCCATGCGCATTGTTTCGAGAGTTTCCGTCACGGTGCCAATCTGATTCAACTTGATCAGGACGGCATTGCCGGCTTTCTGATCGATTCCCTTCTTCAGGAAGGTCGGGTTGGTCACGAAAAGATCATCGCCGACGATCTGAAGCTGCTTGCCTGCGCGATCGGTGAAGAGCTTCCAGCCATTCCAATCATGTTCGGCCAAACCGTCTTCGATTGAAACGATGGGATAGGTTTTGGCCCACTGGGTGTAAATATTCACCATGTCTTCGGCCGTGCACTTCTTTTCTTCGAAATTGTAAGTGCCGTTTTCACAGAACTCGCTAGCGGCGCAGTCGAGCGCCAGGAAAATATCAGTGCCGGGCTTGTAGCCGGCATCCTGAATGGCCTGCATGATGGCGGTAATAGCTTGTTCATGGGGACTGGCGCCCGAGAAAATCGGAGCAAAGCCGCCTTCATCGCCAACGGCGGTGGAGAGTCCCTTGGTGCTCAGGATCTTCTTGAGACGATGAAAAACTTCCACGCCAGCACGAAGGGCATCGGAGAAGCGGTTGAAGCCGGCCGGGACAATCATGAATTCCTGGATGGCCAGCCCGTTGTCCGCATGTTTGCCACCGTTGAGAATATTCATCAGCGGAACGGGAAGAGTGACGCCGGAAGAATTGCAGGTCTTGGCAATTGACTTGTAGGTGGGAAGGCGTTCGGCCGCAGCTACGGCGCGGGCATAGGCCATGCTGACGCCCAGAATTGCATTGGCACCGAGCTTGGTTTTATTCGGAGTTCCATCGATCTCGCGAAGCATGTCATCGAGATGGGACTGGAGCGTGAACTCACGATTGAGAATGGCGGGAGTAATCTTGTCCCGGACATTCGCAACGGCCTTGAGAACACCCTTGCCAAGATAACGTTTATTATCACCATCACGAAGTTCCAGTGCTTCGCCTTCACCCGTCGAGGCTCCCGACGGGACAATCGCGCGACCGGTGACGGTCTCGCCAGCGTGCTTTGGATCATCGATCGAAAGCTCCACTTCAACTGTCGGAAAACCACGTGAATCGATAACTTCCCTTGCCAACACATTTCTGATTTTAAACATGCGGCGATATTTCCACAGGCGGCTGCCTGAGGCAAGTCAGGACTTTGCAAACAAAGGGTCAAAATGAGTGCAGATGCGTCATGCTTCCCGAACGTGTCTGGCGGTCACAACGGTTTTGATGTTTCCACGCACGCTGAAATCACCGATCACTTCGATTTCCCAGGGATCAAGGAGTTGAATCAGATCATCCAAAACCACATTGGCGACGTCTTCGTGAAAAATTCCGCGATCGCGAAACTGATTGATGTAAAGCTTGAGGCTTTTCAGTTCGACGCAATACTTCCTCGGCACGTATTTGATGTGAAGGGTGGCGAAATCGGGAAAACCGGAAGCCGGACAGACGCAGGTGAATTCAGGGCAGGTGAACTCAACCGTATAGCGCCGTACCTGGGTCCTGTTTTCAAAGCGCATGAGCCTGGCTTCGCGAATCATCCGCGCGCCGTCAGGCCGCAGCGTGGAGAGGGTGACCGACTTTTTCTTTTTTGCCATGCCGCCGTATATCAAACTGCAGGCTTTTTTGCGAGATGCGAAACGGGGATTCTCAACCGCCCGAGGAATGCTCCCGGTCGAGCGGGTTGTTGCCGGCGACTCCGGCTTTTTCGCCTGAACGGTCGCTGGGATCAGCTGGATCACCTAAGGACTCTCCGGGGCCCATGGAATTGGTTTCCCGCCCATAGGGCATTTGGCCGGCCTTCTGTTCTTCAGAACGGGTCCTCATTTTGTTCATGCATTCGTTAAAGCCTTCACTCCCTTTTTCGTAGACCCTGCCGCTCGGATCGGTGCAGGTCGTGCTTAGGGTCATGGATTGGGATTGGGATTGCTCGGTGCTCTCGCTGCTTTCGTAACTGGATTCTGAATTTTGCTCCTGGTCTGGAAGAGGGCGGTACGTGGGCTCTTCCGCATTCGCCAAGGCGAGTGCAAAGCCGATCACGATGCCGGTTGACAGAATTGCGATAATGTTTTTCATGGGCAAATCGCTCCTTTAGACGCAGGTTGTGCAATCGAAATGCCAGCGACCCATTTTTAATCAGCCTGCCTTACGGATGCTGCGTTGATACCTGCCCAGGAAATCCGTGCTTTGGAGAATGTAAGGCTCGATGGTCTGCAGCAGGCCTGCACGATTCAGCCGTGAGGGGAGTTCCACTGCAGTGCCCAATGCAAAGAGGCGGAAACGGTAGGAATGCGGTGCCTCTCCAAAAGGAGGGCAGGGGCCCGCGTACCCCAGCTTTTTAAAATCATTCAGGCCCTGACGAATTCCGTTGGGGAGAGCGTCTTGGGGCGGTACCCCGGCCGGGAGGTGATGCAAGTGCGCCGAAATCATGTAAATGAGCCAATGAGTGAAGCCGGATTCTGCTGCATCAGAAAGAGAACGCCCCACGTCATCCACAATCAATGCGAAAGCTTGCGTTCCGGCAGGTTCGCCTTCCCAGCGGATTTCAGGAGAGGAATTGTCCAGGTCACAGGTGTATCTCGGGTCAAATTCACCGTTATTGAAAATCGCATCGGTAGAAAGCAGAAATTGAGACATGTGGCATGACCCCCCCGTTGGAGCGGATGCCAAACCGGTGCCAAGAGAATGAAAGGTCAGGTTTTCAGCTCAACTGCAGCTTTGGGTTCAGCTTCTTTGGGTTCGGTATCTTTTTTCTCGTCCTCATCTTCATCGTCGTCATCATCATTCATCCCGCGACGAGGTGTGAGATCCAGAGGCTTTCGCAGCATCAGGCGATTTTTGCCTTCAATTTCGCGACAGACTTTGGCTTTCACCAGCTTCAGAGTGTCTGAAATCCTTGGGAAGCCGCGTTCAAGAAGACGTTCTCTGAGATGATCCTCGCCGGCTTCAGCGAGAAAAACACTGGGCTGCATCTGATGTCTCCGGTCAATGCGTTCACGCTGGAAAACGACGTAAACGGAATGAGGGCTGGTCTTGAGGCACCGTCCCACGAACGCCCTGGAATCAAGCAGTGTTGCGCGGGTCTTGGGGTCAAAAATTTTGCCGGGAAAAACAAAATGGGTGGACTTGGTTTTCGGGCGGACAACAAAAATCTGGGTTTCTCCCCCAGGACTGCTGCGACCCGAAAGAACGAAGTAGGGGGTCGCAGGCGTTTGATCATGGATGGTGCCCAGGATTTTAGGCTCCAGTAAATCGGTTTTCAGCGGAGGCGGTGCGACGATTCCTTCAGTAGCTCGAAAGTACAGTGTGGCCTCTTCCAGGCGGTCGACTTCAATGAGTGCCGGGGTAGTGGCCATGGCAGGCGTGAGTAGAATCAGGGGCAGAAGAAGCAATGATGATATGCGGTTGGCCATGAGCGAATTTTAGAGAATCTAAAAATATTTTCTACTAGATTCGCCTCCATTCTTTGCGTGCGCCGTGTTATATCGGGTTCATTCGTAGCTTGTGATGGAGATAGCTAACGTCTAAAAGGAGATCTCTATGGTTGCCGGTTCATCAAATGACACTTATGTTTCGCTCGAATTCACTCCGAATCCAAATACGCTGAAGTACATGGTGAATCGCGAGCTGGTTCGGCGGAATGCGAACTTCACGACGGCTGTCGAAGCGCAGGCCAAGTCGCCGCTTGCTGCGAAACTCTTTGCGGTGCCGGGAATCGTTGGCGTTATGATCGGACGGAACTTCGTCACTGTGAGTAAATCCGAAGATGGCGATTGGGACACCGTCCATCAGAATACTTCCAAAACCATCGAGCAGCATCTCGCCGCAAATTTACCTGTTCTGAACGAGGGTGTGGATCAGGAACGCGATGCGAGCGCTGATTCCGAAATTGAGCGCAAGATCAGGCAAATTCTCGATGATGAAATCCGTCCGGCAGTGGCCATGGACGGTGGCGATATCGTGTTCGACAGTTATGAAGACGGGATCGTCTACCTTCATCTCCAGGGAGCCTGCGCCGGCTGCCCAGGTGCGCAAATGACTCTGAAAATGGGCGTCGAAAACCGTCTCCGCGAAGCCATTCCGGAAGTCATCGAAGTCGTTTCGGTTTAAACATTCGGGCCTTCTTGGCCCTGGTTTAGCATGGTGAGCGGCTATGAAAACGAGAGTCCTGGTTTCCTTCGTGGTTTCCGTCCTGCTTTGTTCCTTTGCGCTGACCTTGACCGGTTGCGCGACTTCTCCATTGGGTCGCAAGCAGCTCATTCTGGTTCCTGACTCGCAGATGAACGCGCTTGGAGTTCAGGCTTTTCAGCAGATGAAGGCCCAGACGCCGACTGCTTCCGATCCTTTGGTGAATCAGTATGTAACCTGTGTTGCCAAACCTATTACGGCAGCAGCCCAGAAGGACACCGGGATTTCAGATTGGGAAATTGTGGTCTTTCGTGATGAAACTGCCAATGCCTTTGCGCTACCCGGTGGCAAGATTGGCGTGCATACCGGACTTCTCAAGGTCGCCACCACTGCGGATCAGCTTGCGGCGGTGATTGGCCATGAAGTGGGGCATGTGATTGCCAAGCATGGGGCAGAACGGGTTTCCTCCGGCGTTGCGGCGCAAGGCGGCCTTGCGGTTCTGGATCAGGCTCTGGGGGGGGCTCCTTCGTCGGGGCGACAGCAGCTTCTGGCAGGCCTGGTCACGGTGGGGTTTTTACTGCCCCATAGCCGCACGCAGGAAAGTGAAGCGGATTTGATTGGTTTGAAGCTCATGGCGCGCGCGGGTTTTGATCCTCGTCACAGTATCAAGCTCTGGGAGAATATGAGAGCCGCGTCGGGCGGCGCGAGTCCACCCGAATTTTTTTCCACTCATCCGGCCAATGAATCGCGAATTGAAAATCTGCAGAACAAGGTTTCTGAAGCCCTGCCTTTTTATGAACAGACGAAAAAGACGGGAAGTCTGCCGAATTGCCGACTCTGAGCTGCTGAATTGCTTTACTAGCTCATCCTGTTTTCAGAAATTTATCTGAACCCTTCAGGTCCGTGGTGCAGTAGGCACACCGGGTTGCTTCGGAAGGGATGTCGCTGAAGCACTCCGGGCACTTCCGGGTCGCGGGCTTTGTGGCCGTTTCCTGCTGCTTGTAACGGGCATTCATCCGGCTCATGGGGACGACTACGAAAAAATATACACCGGCCCCGACAAGGATGAAGGAGAGCAGGGAATTGACGAAGTTGCCGTAGTTGAAGCGACTGCCATTTACGGTAAAAAAGAGTCCAGAAAAATCAGGCTGGCCGCCGATCGCACCGATAACCGGCGTCAGAAGGTCTTTTACAAATGAGGTGACGACCGCCCCGAAGGCAGCGCCAATAACAACGGCCACCGCAAGGTCGATTACATTGCCTTTAAACAGGAATTGCCTGAAATTTTTCATAGCAAAAATGGCTGCATAAAGCGTACTGCCGCTGCAAACTTTTAAATCCGTCTGGTTCGCAGTTCCGCGCTAGCTCGCTTCATCCTTGGACTCCGCACTGGCGCCCGACATGAATATCCGGCTGAGCTGGGCGCGAACCCAGATTCGGAAGCGGTCAATGTAGGCGTAGGCTGCCGGAATGACCACCAGTGTGAGCACTGTGGAGCTGATCAGGCCTCCCACGATCGCCACGCCCATGCCAGTCCGTTGGCGGGAAGCTTCATTCAGGCCCAGTGCGATCGGGAAAGTGCCAGCGATCAGGGCCATCGTCGTCATGAGAATGGGACGAAGCCGGGTCTTGCCCGCGATGATCATGGCTTCGCTCCGGGTCTTGCCTGATTGGATCAGCTGATTGGCGTAATCGACGAGTAAGATGGAATTTTTGGATGCCACCCCCAGAAGCATGATCGTCCCGATCATTGAGAAGATATTCAGCGATTCGCCCGCAATAAAAAGCGCAACGAATGAACCGCAAAGCGCGAGAGGCAGGGCGAGCATGATCGTGAACGGCGTGATGAAGGATTCATAGAGACTTGCCAGAATCAGGAAAATGAAAAGCGTACCAAAGCCCCCGGCGAGGAGCATGTTCATTGCCAGTTCCTGGAAGTTTTCGGCCTGGCCTATAAAGGAGTAGCGATAGCCCTGGGGCAGCGGGACATCCGTCTTGAACATCTCGTGGATATCGTCAATCGCTTCACCCATGCCCTGGCCGGGCGTGAGGTCGGCAGAAATCTGAATGTAACGAGCCCGGTCCTGCCGATTGATCGTGGCGGGCCCCTGCTTTTCAACCGCAGTTGCGACATCCGTCAGGCGCACGAGATTGAAATTCATGTTCGGGACGTAAGTTTTCGCAAAGTTGTCTTTCAGATTGCGCTGGTCATCTTTTAAACGGACCCGGATATCGTATTCGCGGCCGTTCTCCCGGAATTTTGCGGGAGTGAAGCCCTCAATCTGGCCCCGGAGTTCCTGGCCCATGGTTTTACTCGAAATGCCGAGAGCCTTCATCCGTGTCTCCGTGGGCACGATCTGAAGTTCGGGCTTGCCGGGCCGGAAGTCCGTGTCGACATCCTTCAGGGCACGATGTTTCTTCAGGCGTTCTGCCGTGAGTTTTCCGATTCGTTCGAGTTCCGTCTGGTCATTGCCCAGAATGACCATCGCAAATGGCCGCATTCCGAAGCCCATCGGGTCAAAGTCTTTCACCTTTGGATTCGCGTACGCAAAAGGCTTGAGCTGTTCACGGAGCAGCTCCCTCACCTGACTGGTGTTGACCTTGCGCTGTTTGGAGGGAACGAGTCTGACGTAAATATCAGACATGTTGGATTCGCCGTTACGGCCGCCGACCGTGAGCGCCGTCATCTCGATCTCTTTGTTGGCGCGAATGGTTTCGTCCACCTGCGTGGCCAGCGTATGCATTGTCGAAAGATTCGTTCCCGGGGGCAGGTCAAAGCCGACTGTGAATTCGCCGGCATCCTGGGGGGGCAGGAAGGTTTTGGGAACGCCCAGGACAGTGGCGAAGCTCAAAATGAAAACCAGGAAGCTCATGCTCAGGACAAAGAGCGGTCGGCGCAGCGTGAAGTGCAGGATATTCCCGTATTTGTCTTCAAGCCAGTTCTGGAAATGATCAAACTTCCTGACCGCGCGTCCGACAGTCCGGCTCCAGATGGAACGGGTCTCCTGATTCTTATGCAGCGACCCGGCGAAATAGGCCGAAAGCATGGGCGCCATCGTCAACGCATCAAAAAGGCTGATACCCATCGCAAAGCAGATCGTCAGGCCGAATTCGCGGAAGAACTGGCCCACGATTCCGCTGAGGAAGCCCACTGGACCAAAGACGGCAATTACCGCAAGAGTGGTCGCGATCACGGCAAGTGTGACTTCTTTGGTGCCTTCCAGAGCCGCTGTTTTGGGGTCTTTGCCCATTTCGATGTGACGAAAAATATTTTCACGAACCACGATGGCATCATCGATCAGCAGACCGACGGACAGGCTCAGCGCAAGAAGAGTCATGATGTTGATCGTGAAACCCGCCAGCTGCATCAAGATGAAGGCGCCGATCAGCGAATTGGGTAGCGCCAGTCCCGTGATGATGGTGGAGCGGCCATTTCCAAGGAAAAAGAAAACCACGAGAACGGCCAAAGTGATACCGAGCAGAATCGATTCCTCAACGTCCGTGACGTTGGCGCGAATCCAGATGCTGCCGTCACGCACGAGGCTGACGGTGGGCTTGCCTTTGAGATTCACCATTTCGGTATTGAGTTTCTCGATCCGCTTTTTTAGGGCGTCGACGACCGCAATGGTATTGGAGCCGGATTGCCGGTATGCATAAATAAAAAGCGCCTTTTTGCCATTAATAAACGCACGACTCGTTTCATCGGCGAGCGAGTCTTCGACGGTTCCGATTTCACTGATAGTGGTAGGAATGTCGCTGCCAAAGAAGTTGACGATCGTATTCTTGATGTCACTCAGTGAACGGAATTCTCCGATGCTCCGGAAGACCGTTTCCTGTTTGCCTTGATCAGTCTTGCCGAGAGGGACGTTTTCGCCGGCAGCAGCGAGGCGACCTGCGACGGCAGTGACGGAGAGTTCGCGCGCTTTGAGTTTGTCGCGATCCAGCGCGACGCGGATTTCGCGTTTGCGTCCGCCGAGCACTTCGACCAGGCCGACTTGCGCCACCTGCTCGAGTTTGGGGCGGATGAAGTCATCGGCGACATCGAAGAGTTCGCCTTCCGCCAGCTCCGCATTTACCGAAAGAATCAGGATAGGTTGATCCGCTGGATCGAGGCGCCGGATGATGGGGTCCTGAACTTCGAGTGGCATTTTCTTTTTCGCCGCGCTCGCGCGATCACGAACCTGGGCTTCGGCATACTTGGCATCGGTTTCCATCGTGAATTCCGCGATCACCCGGCTCACGCCTTCCATGTTGATGGAACTGAGGCGTTTGATGCCAGAAACCGTGCTCATCTGGTCTTCCAGGGGTTTTGAAACCAGGGTCTCGATTTCCGCAGGCCCCGCACCGGGGTAAATCGTCGTGATGGTCACGAACGGAAATGACAAATTCGGGAAGAGGTCCACACCGAGTTTGCTCATCGACTGCAGACCTACAGCTATGATGATAATGACAAGGCTGGTGATGAAGGTCGGGCGCTTGATTGCAAGTTGGGCGAGGCTCATGTGCGATCTCCGAAGAGTTTCAGTTGTGCTGCGAGGCTCAGGATTTCGGCTTGGGAGCGGATTCGGGCGAGCTGGGCCAGTAAATAGTCCTGTTCAAAAAGAAGTACCTGGAAGGTGACGGTGCGCCCGTTCTGTAAACGGATTTTCTCCCGGGCGAGCTTGGCGTACTGGGCATTCTCGAGCGAGCGCACGAGAGCGAAGCGCCGTTTAGCTTCGCCGAACCGCTCATTGAGTGATTTCCAGGAAACCTCTTCGTCCAGCTGTTTCTTGCTCAGAGTCTTGGCTGCTGCTGCTTGCTCCTGGGCCCAGGACTGCCGAACGGCGCTCGTCGTTGCAAACGCCAGAGGCATATTCAGTCGGATTCCTACCGCTTGGGTGGGGCGATTGGCCGAGAACGGATCTCCGAGTGAAGAGCTGAGAAGCTCGTTTTTTCCGTTCAGGGAATAGGATGCAAAGAGATCTAACGTGGGGGTGTTCCGCTCTTTTGCGAGCTGGGCACTGGCGACAGCCAGGCGTTCTCCCTGTTCGGCGGCCCGGACGTCATCGCGCGGACCGTTTCGAGAGGGCGCCTCCGCCTTTGCAGCCGCCTCGGGGTTGAAATCCGCGAGCTCCTCGGCAACGAGTTCAGAATCCATATTGCGGGCGAGATTGAAAGCACGGGAAGCTTCGCGCGCTTCGTTCAGTGCCGCCTCGTAATCGAGTTTGCGAACTTCAACCAGGGCATTGGCTTGCAGGACATCGGCTTCGTCTGCCAGTTGCAGATGAACCCGTTTCGAACTCCAGGTCTGGATTTTGTTCGCGCGATCGAGAGCGTCTTTTTGAACCGCCAGTGCTTGGCGTGCCAGAGCCAGGCGCCAGTAGCTGGTTTCGGCCTCCGTGAGCAGCGCTTTGAATTGAAAACGGTTGCCATAAGCCGATGAGAGGGCTTGTGCTTCGGTCAGGGTCTGGGTGGCGCGTACACTGCGTCCGAAGCCGTTGGCCCAGAGCGGTTGGGTGAGTTCAACTGAAGGGCGGGTTTCGAAGTAGGACGAAGACGGTGTCACTACCGGACCGGCGCCGGTCATCGTGCTGACGTTTTTGAAAGAATAGTAATTCAAATTGTAGGTGACTTTCGCCTGCAAGCCGAAAGAGGTCTGCCAGCCCAAGCCGAGGGAATAGGCATTCGCGTGGGCTTTGTCGTAAGTCACCAGCGGTGTGTTTGAAAGTTTCTGGTCGCTAGCCAGCTGGGCGTTTCCGAGCAGGGCAGGAGAGGTGAGGAGAGCGGCTTCGGAAGCATCGTCTGATGAGCGTGAAAATGCAGCAACACTGCTTTCCCAGGCGCCCTGGATCGCGGGGTTGTTCTGTTGGACCTGGCTGAGGAACTCGGAGACCGAAAGACTGCTGGCCGCCGCCGCGGTGTTGGAAAATGCAGTGAGCAGAGTGAGTAGAATGGTAAGCGGCGTTTTGTTCATGATGCACCTTCTTGCACGGTGTTTTTATGTCCGGTTGAAAAGCTGGTGGTGAATGCGCGAATGACACAGTCCAGGACCGTTTTGCGGTATTTGGGATCTGCAATGGTGTGATTGAAATATTTGCGGTTCAGTTTGTCGGCGCGACCGGAATTGATGACCGCACCGAAAGCCAGTCCGGCCAGGATGTTGGGCTCGAAAGTGGACTCGAGAATGCCCGCCTTCTGCGCTCTTGAAAAAAACTCGATCAGGGTTTCAAAGGATTTCAGAAAAGTTTCCTTGAATACTGGTTCGCAAGCCCCACCGCACTGATCGGACTCGCGATGAATCAGCTGCGTGATTTCGGGCTGTTCGATATGAGCAATCAGAAGTTCCTCAAAAAAAAGCTGCAGGCGGATCTGTACCTCTTCGAGAGAATTCGGGGTTTGAAGGACCCGATGTGCTGCGGCGAGGCGTTCTTTGCCAAATTGTTCGAGGCACGCTCGGTACAGGCCTTCTTTTCCATTGAAATGGTAGCTGACCAAACTGATGTTTGCCCCGGCGGCCCCGGCGATTTCTTTTACGGTCGTGCCGTCGAAGCCGTTCTTGGCAAAAAGAGTTGCAGCCGATTTCAGGAGGCGTTCGCGGGTATCGCCCCTGGGGTCCGCGTGCGAAGGGGGTGCGCCCGCGTTGGAATTGTTCTGTTTGGTCATCGCTCAAGATTAAAGGTGAGGGTTTTGAGTGTCAAATGTTCGTTTGAATTAGTAAAATAGTTGATCAAAAGTATGCCTCATTTATAAAAAACTTATAAAAAATAATAAGTTGAAGCTGAAAATATATTGTTTACTTTCATTAACATTACTAAGTATACTTAATACATGGGCACAGATATCAATACGACAAAAGTACAGGCTGGAGGATTTATGAAGGGCTTAATACAAATCGGATTTGCTGGAATGATCGCGATGACTCTGGTGGGCTGTGAAGTGCCCAAAGGGAAAAGCTTGAAAGAGCGCTTGATGAGCGATCCCCGTTTTAAGAACGCGGTTTGTGAACCCTTCTCTCAATCGGATCTCAATGAGGGGCTCTCCCAGGAGCACGGCTGGATTGGTGCCTTGGCTTATCTCGGGCCTCGTGACCGGAACGGCAACATCAAATTGAGCCGGTTTGAGCAAAAAGGCATCCAGGTCAATGCCCCAATCTATATGAGGGAAGTGAATGTCCCCACCCAGGCTTTTGATCGCGGCTTCAAGACGGGCGATGACTCCGTGCTCAGGGATCTCGAAGGAAATATTCTGAACGAATATTTCGGAATCGAGCTTGAGAGTGAGATTCGGCTCAGTGCTGATGATCAGCCCGGATATTATCAGTTTTCAGTGCTGTCTGACGACGGATCTATTCTGGCCATTGATCCAGACGGCAGGGGTTTTAAGAAGTTGATCGACAACGATGGCGATCATCAGACAAAATTGGCGTGCGCGAAAAAGGCCTATTATATGGATCATTCCACGCGTCTCCCAATGCGCCTGGGTTACTATCAGGGCCCCCGGTATCATGTTGCTCTGATGATTCTCTGGAAGCGGGTAGGTGATTCGTCCCTTTTTGAGCGCGGTCATCGCCATCATGGAGAAGAAGATCGTTCGGATGATTTTGATGACTTTGATCATTTCGAGAAGTTTGTTCACTGGGGAAATGGTCGCGGCTGTGGTGGGGGCGTCCTTCGGGATCCCGCTTGTGGCTGGCAGGGTAACTCCCTGTTCTTTAATTCCGCAAAGATTCCGTCCTCGCCGCAACCTGCCTTCATCGGTCTTCTGCAACGCGGCTGGAAGGTTTTGGGAGCCAAGAACGCTTATCTCCCTTTTGCCGCTGGAATGAATCCTTGCATCGAGCCAGCAGTGGAGCCGAGCCCAAGCCCAAGTGTGACTGCAGAACCGACTGCGGAACCGACTGCGGAACCGACTGCGGAACCGACTGCGGAACCGACTGCGGAACCGACTGCGGAACCGACTGCGGAAC